>RCUU01000018.1_pt1 | contig 87504 bp, 73 predicted proteins | sample 2166211 | NCBI WGS metagenome assembly RCUU01 (sample SAMN09932620, study PRJNA488358) | compost metagenome | feature: garden; material: soil; isolation source: compost soil in phenylacetic acid-enriched culture | place: Germany: Experimental Botanical Garden Goettingen | collected 2016-01-27
GGGTTGAACATTAGACATACCCTGTACATTCGGCGGTATATTGGATATAGGCGATGCATTCGAAATTCCATGTACATTGGGTTGAACATTAGACATACCCTGTACATTCGGCGGTATATTGGATATAGGCGATACATTTGGCATTCCCTGTGCATATGGCTGTGCATTTGCTAATCCTTGTACGTTGGACCAATCCTGCATAAATGGATGACCCCAATGCGGGTGATACATATGGTGAGGATAGCACGGATAACCCCCCATCTCCATAACTCCCATAACTCCATAATCCGGATAATACGGAGCATTCGACAGCCCAGGATATTCGCCGCTCATCATATCCATTCCTTGTGCTTGAACATCAGCCCAATTTTGATTGGGGATTTGAGGAAAATCATAATATGAGCCTACCTGCTCTGCAGGCAGTTGATATTGATAAAATAAATGACTATTTTCCGGTTGAGCTACATTACTCGAGCACCCGCATGATGAATGTGCATACAGAGGCGGTGGAACCATGATTTCCTGCTGCATCGGTTCACAGCATGGGGATTTGGGCAATTCAAAAGAAGGGCATTCCTCTTCATGCTTGATAGGCTTCTTTTCCTGAACCGGTGCGATATTAATCGGCTCATATTTTATTGGTTCATATTTAATCGGCTCGTAAGTAATTTGTTCAACTTCAATCTCAACCTGAATCGGCTGGAAATGGATATTAGGCGTCTCCATTTTTACGGGCTCAACTTTGGTCGGTTCTATGTTTGGCTTTGTCGGTTCAACCTTGATTGGTTCTGTGTTAGGTTTTGTTGGTTCCATCTTAATTGGTTCTGTATTGGGTTTTGTTGGTTCCATCTTGATTGGTTCTGTGTTAGGTTTTGTTGGTTCAACCTTAATCGGCTCTGTATTAGGCTTAGTCTGTTCTATTTTTCCTGTCTCAGTCTTGGGCGCTGTATTCTTCTTGCCTGCCGGGCCCGGAATTGTCGCCGCTCCACCCACATTGGTGTTTGGCTTGCCATGTTGCACTTTTGTTGGAATATTTACAACTTCCCCTACCTTAAGTACATTTGGATCTGCAAGCTGCGGATTTGCTGCGATTAACGATTCCAGAGGAATCCCCCAAGCCTTGGATAATTTCCAGAGGGTATCTCCCTGCCTAACGACGTGTTTGTAAACTCCTCCATCATTACCATCCACAGACATAGCTGCCGTCGGAATCTTCACCTTGTCCCCGATATTCAACACATCGGGATTTGCAATTTGCGGATTGCTTTCAATCAGCTTTTGCAAGGGGACATTATACTTTTTGGACAGCTCATATAACGTGTCGCCTTGCTTTACGATATGAATTTTCACGCGTCATAAACCTCCTAGGTTTCTTCTCCGGTAGGTAATTCTCTCGCCCGGGGCCCATTTAATACATCCTATGCAGGAGCCCGGTTTTTGACATCCATGATATAAAAAAATCCCATCCACCTCTTTTGAGATGAATGGGACCGCTTCTGTTTATCGACTTACCAAACCTTCACACCGTCTTGATCGACAATGCTGCGGAACTCTTCCAGCAACTGCAGCGTTACAGGGCCGGCATGACCTTCACCGATAATCCGGCCGTCGACTTCACGTACCGCAATAACTTCTGCAGCCGTACCTGTAAGGAATACTTCATCAGCTACATACACATCATGCAACGTAAATGGTTCTTCTTTGATCTTATAGCCCTTCTTATTACATATCTCGATAATCGCCTGACGTGTAATTCCATCAAGTGCTCCCAAATAGCAAGGAGGCGTAGTGATAACACCATTTTTAACGACAAAAATATTATCCCCCGAGCCTTCAGTTACATAGCCTTGTGCATTCAGCATGATCGCTTCCCCTGCACCGGCAAGGTTGGATTGAATTTTCACCAAAATGTTATTCAAATAGTTCAAAGACTTGATTTTCGGATTTAATGCATCCGGAATATTACGTCTTTGTGAGACCGATACCGTCTTCAGACCCGTTTTATAAGCCTCTTCAGAATAAATGGCAAGCTGCTCAACGATGATTATCACCGATGCTATAGGACAACGATTCGGATCAAGTCCCAAATTCCCCGGACCGCGGGATACTACCAGACGAATATATCCGTCACGCAGCTCATTGCGACGCAGTGTCTCCACTAACGCCGCTTCCATCTCATCATAGGAGAGCGGAATGTTCAGCATAATTGATTTTGCGGAATCATATAATCGATCAAGATGCTCTTTGCATTTAAAAATGTTTCCATTGTATATGCGAATACCTTCAAAAATTCCGTCTCCATACAGAAAACCATGATCATACACAGATACTTTTGCATTCTCTTTAGTTACAAATTGTCCGTCTAAATAAATCCATTGCTCAGCCACTAGTACTGCACCTCCGATTTAATTCCTTCATAAGAATAGCTTGGATAGCTTCCAAGAGCCCTTACCTGACATCCCAAAGCTTCAATTTCATTAATTGCAGAGGATAGCAGGACGGAGTCCAATGATTCAAGCACATCCATATAAAAATAATAGTTACCCAGACGCTTCTTTGTTGGCCGCGATTCGATACGCGACAAGTTCAGCTTGCGCCAAGCAAAAGCTGACAACACCTGATGAAGCGCACCTGGAAAATTATCAGGTAAAGTTACGAGAATACTTGTCTTAGCCTCTGATCTCCCGCCTGAAATTTGAAGCTTGTGATCGAACGGCTTCGAGCCAATAAGAACGAATCGTGTGTAATTGTTGTCATGATCCGTTACTTTATCAGCCAGAATATCCAGTCCATGCCGCTTAGCACCCAGTGCTGTACCTACCGCAGTCCACCCCTCATCAGGATGACGTTTTACCAACTCGACTGCTTCCGAGGTACTTCCAACATGCTCTAATTCAGCGTTTGGCATTCGGGATCTGATAAACTGCAAACATTGCGCCATCGCTATCGGATGGGACAAAACTTTACTTATTTTAGAATAATCGATATTGCCCGCAGCGCCAACAAATTCCTGCCGTTTACCAATCAAATTCTGGATAGAAGGATATACCCATTCAATTTGCATCGGGATATCCACTTCATGAACCAGCCAATCCATGTGCAGGCTTACGGAGCCTTCAATCGTATTTTCCATTGGAATGACACTATAATCAGTCTTCCCATTGGCAACCGCCAAAAAAACGTCGGAAATTTGTTTAAAATGGTGCAGTTCAATAGGCTCATCTCCAAAAAGATGAAGAACTGCCTCATGCGAAACCGACCCCTCCGGCAACAATGCTATTCGTTTCATGCCATGACTTCCCCTCTAGCTCTGTTTTCAAAAAGTCAGATTCACTTCATTTTGAATGAGATCCAGGAATGAATTCTCTTTCTCCATAGTAATCTCCGCAACACCATCCCTGCAAGGCTTAAGCCAAAGCGTCTTTGCGGTTATACCATGGTCGCCAAGTACGTTCAATAGGAATTGCTCGAGCTCAACCCCTCTGGAATTTCGTTCATCTACAAGAGATAGTAACGTGGGTCCCGCACCACTAAGCGCAATGCCAATAGCTCCGTGATCTGCAGCCTCCTCCAGAATCTGCGTCATTCCTGGCACAAGTGAAGCGCGGTAAGGCTGATGCAGTCGATCAGACATGCTCTTCGCGACTAAGTCCAATCTGCCTGATGCCAGGGCAGCAGTAAGGAGTGACGCCCGGCTAACATTGAATACGGCGTCACTCAAGCTGACCTGCTTAGGCAAAACTTCACGCGCTTTGGATGTGGAGAGCTGAAAATCCGGAATAGCCACCAATACGCCTAGATCAGCTGGCGGCTCAATCCGAAGCGACTCAGCATGCACACCATCCCACACGGCAGTAATTATTCCACCATACAATGAAGCCCCTACATTATCGGGATGATGCTCAAGGGAAGTCGCCATATCAAACAGCTTTGATGTACTTAATGGAGAACCGATCAACTGATTGGCTGCGAATAATGCACCAACAATAGCAGAAGCGCTGCTTCCTAATCCTCGTGTAAGCGGAATATCCGAATACATTGAAATTTCTAACTCCGGTACCGATTCACCGGCTTCAGCAAATACAGATTGCGCAACTTTGTATATGAGATTAGATTTGTCCTTAGGGAGCCCCTTTAAATTATCTCCATATAAATGAAAGCTCGTCGTTTTTGCCGGTCTCATTTCAATCCATGCATACAAGGATAACGCCATTCCCAGCGTATCGAAACCCGGCCCTAAATTGGCTGTACTCGCGGGCACTTTGACCCGTACACCGTTAGTTCGTATCATGATGGTTCACACCCTTAACCCCTTCTATCCTTTTTATCCTTCTACCCGATATACACTTTTGACGCGGTGTATTACATCAAGCGACTCGAAGTGATTCAACACTTTATCCATGCTAGCTTTACTAGCGTTATGCGTCACTATAATGATTTCCGCGTCTGAGGTAAACGCGTTAGGCGACTGCACGACCGACTCCAAGCTTACTTCATACTCGGCAAATACTTGAGTGATTTGCGCAAGCACGCCTGCTTTGTCGGCTACGTTCAGCAAGATGAAGTTTTTATAAGAGATCTGTTCATCGTTCTTCAGCTTCTTTGGTTTATACGGTACGATAGCTTTTAGTCCATTAACACCCAATTTAAGGTTTTTGACTACAGCAACAAGGTCGGCGACAACCGAAGTAGCGGTCGGCATTTCACCTGCTCCCGCCCCATAGAACATCGTCTCACCAACCGCTTCACCATACACATACACTGCGTTAAAAACTCCATTCACAGACGCGATCGGGTGAGATTTCTTCACCATGGTCGGCTGTACGCTGATGCTGACTTCATCGTCCTCCCGATCAGCGATTCCGAGCAGCTTCATTTCATAGCCCAATCTTTTTGCGTGGACAATATCCTCTTTTGAAACGGAGGAAATGCCTCGAACGGTTACATCCTTAAGTTCAATGTTGGTTCTGAAGCCAAGCGTACCAAGAATGGCCATTTTACGAGCTGCATCAAGTCCTTCTACATCGGAGGTTGGATCAGCCTCAGCGTATCCAAGCTGCTGCGCTTCTTGCAATACATCATCATAAGAAGCAGCTTCTTGACTCATTTTAGTCAAAATATAATTAGTTGTGCCATTTACGATCCCCATAATTTTCATAATCCGATCGGAAGAGAAGCCCTCGATCAAGGTACGAATAATTGGAATTCCACCGGCTACACTGGCTTCATAGAATACATCACATTGCTTTTCCTGAGCTTTAGCCATAATTTCAGAGCCATAAAGCGCCATTAAATCTTTATTTGCTGTAACGATATGTTTACCGCGCTCCAGCGCCTCAAGGATGTAGGTTTTTGTTTTATCAACTCCACCCATCACCTCTACAATGACATCAATTTCAGGATCACGGATAACTTCCCAAGGATCTTCCGTCAATTTGCTACCATCGATATCAATAGTACGCTTCTTATCCAAACTGCGTACCGCTATTTTTTCAATCACGATAGGTGAACCCACTTGTCTGCTCAAGTCCTCCTGATGACCTTCTACGATGCGGACGACACCTGTTCCTACTGTACCGAGTCCAAGCAATCCTACCTTCACAGGTTTCAATCTTTTCCCCTCCCAGGTTGTTTTCTATAGTGATCTATCTTCTAGCATCTATCCTTGGCCGACGATTTGGGTTTTCCTCACACCAGGCACGCTCTGAAGCGTCTCCATCATTCCGTCCAGCTCCTCTGTCAGACGTGTCGTCTCAACAGATATAACAACATTCGCTCTTCCTTGCAAAGGTATGCTTTGATTGATCGTCAGCACATTTCCGCCAGAGCCTGCGATTAATGTTAACACTTTAGACAGGATGCCTGAACGATGCTCCAAATCAAAAGAAATCGTAACGATACTCTCGCGTTCAATCTGATTAAGAAGGTGAATACCGTCCTTGTACTTATAATAAGCGCTTCGGCTCAGCCCTACCTGCGATACAGCTTCATGGACCGTCTTGACATCACCGGCGGACAGCAGCTCCTTGACCTGCAATGTCTTGATAACCGCCTCCGGTAAAATATCCTCACGAACCAAATAATAGCGTTCCTTCACAAACGTCCTCTCCTTAGAGACTTTTGTTTTCGTATAGTGGACATTATAACGGAATCTGTCTCTTCAGGCAATCCATTTTACGTTTTTTCATGTGCGGATTTTTCAATAGCACCCTCTTTAAATATGAAAGACCGCCCGAATCGGGCGGTCTTGTAGCGTATCGTGCTGTTCTTATCAATTAATCGTAATAGTAGCTGCTGCCTTCAACAAATTCAAACTCAAAATCTCCGATTCGTACGATAGTTCCATCCGTCGCGCCGCGTTTTCTGAGCTCATCATCTACGCCCATATGTCTGAGAGTACGGGCAAGCTTCAATATAGCCTCGTGCGTATTAAGCTGCATCCGTTTCATCATACGTTCGATTTTTACACTCTCAACAATAAAGGCCTCGTTCTCCCGCTTAATCGTAAAGCTGTCATCCTCACGTTTATCCAGCTTGTAGATTTTGCGTTCTTCCAGTTCTGTTACCTCTTCGATCGCCGGAGCCTCCGGAATCTGATCCAAAAGATCAGCAGTGCGGTACAGCAGCTCCTGAACTCCTTGACGTGTCAAGGAAGAGATCGCCATAATCTCAAGATCAGGCCGAACCTTCGTCACCTGTTCACGGAATTTTTCCAGATTCTCTGCGGCTTCGGGCATGTCCATCTTATTGGCAGCTACGATTTGCGGACGATTCTCAAGATCGGCATTATACAATCTGAGCTCATCGTTAATCTTTAGCCAATCCTCAAAAGGGTCCCGTCCCTCCGAGCCTGCCATATCAACAACATGAATAATAAGTCTTGTCCGTTCAACATGGCGCAAAAATTCATGACCCAAGCCCACACCTTCATGAGCGCCTTCGATTAACCCAGGCAAATCCGCCATAACAAAGCTGCGGCCTTCACTTACATCTACCACCCCAAGATTCGGTGTAATCGTAGTAAAGTGATAAGCGCCAATTTTCGGTTGAGCAGCGGATACGACTGACAGCAAAGTTGATTTGCCGACACTCGGAAACCCGACCAAGCCAACATCCGCCATCACCTTCAGCTCAAGCACAATCCAACGCTCTTCGCCTTCCTCCCCATGCTCAGCAAGCTCAGGAGCCGGGTTGTTTGGAGTAGCGAAACGAATATTACCGCGTCCGCCGCGTCCACCCTTAGCCACTACTACCTGCTGTCCATGACGAGTTAAATCGGCAAGCACCTCTCCCGTATCATCATCGATAATAACCGTACCAGGGGGAATACGAACTATCATATTCTCGGCGTTTGCACCATGCTGACTCTTATTGCGTCCCTTTACGCCACGCTGACCTTTAAAGTGACGCTGATATCGGAAATCCATAAGAGTACGCAAGCCTTCATCTACTCTAAAGATGACGTCAGCACCCTTACCGCCGTCTCCTCCGGCAGGACCACCTTCCGGTACATACTTCTCCCGTCGGAATGCGACGATACCGTCCCCTCCGTCTCCTCCTTTTACATAAATCTTCGCTTTATCTACAAACATGCATTCACCTCATTTTAATTTCCGCAAGCTATCCTAAGTTTGAGTGAAGTTAACTCCGTATCCATCTGCTCGGCTACAACACGTTTTCCGCTGCTCCATTCTTCGACAAGCTTCATTAGTGTGCTCGTGCTTCCCATAGTGCCTTCCCGTTCAAAGATAACTACCACTTCATTCTGATCCAGAGCAATCGACAGCTTGAGCCTTAAAATATCACCCCAAGACGAACGACCACTAAACTGATACGCCCGTATAGTCTCCATGATAGCTATTGCTAATTCTTCTCCATCCTCAGCCATGAGCAATTCATCAAGATGGAGATTCTCCTGGATACATACTTCCAATTGAACAGATCCGTTGACTTCCCGAAAGGATTGCAGGTAAAACACCAGGGACGGAATTCCCAACCTTGCTATTTTGCCCTCCGCCGCCATTCTTTCCTTTATTCTTTCCACACAATCAGCAAGTTTATCATATTTTCCTAATTGAATATACCCGTACAAAATTTGCAGATCATTCATCCAATCATGACGATGGTGGCCCAATGTTGCAGAAGCTGTTCTCTGTACCGATTCAAGCATAATCTTCTCTTCATTAGCCGCTTGTCGATGTGTATATTTAATATACCACCAAAATAAAATGAGCAGGCAACAGCTGATTCCAACATAGCCAGCGAGCGAAGTTATGAAATAATTAGCGCTCAGACAAGCTATAGACAGAACTACAACAATAGCTGGTACCGTGAACCGATACTTCATGACTTTCCCCGTTCCTCTGACAGATTGGGTGATCTTTCCACCCTGACATCATTACCCAGTATATCACAAAAAAAACTTGTGAAGATGTAGAAAATCCCGCTGTACAAAATAAACAAAAAGCCCCCGGCACTTATATGCCAAGGGCTTATGAAGTCTTAACAATATAAAAATCTTAAGCTTCTACTGCAGCCGCTACAGGAGCGGTTTCCACAGGGTAGACGCTCACTTTTTTACGGTCGCGACCCCAACGTTCGAATTTAACGACGCCATCCACTTTAGCAAACAGCGTATCATCCTTACCGATACCTACGTTAGTACCTGGATGAATTTTAGTACCGCGTTGACGTACAAGAATGCTTCCGCCAGTAACGACTTGACCGTCAGCACGTTTAACGCCAAGGCGTTTCGCAATGCTGTCGCGTCCGTTCTTTGTGGAACCTACGCCCTTCTTCGAAGCGAACAACTGAAGATCCAATTTCAACATTGTCCATCTACCTCCTTCTTCAAATAATAACGTCATGTATTTGAATATACTCTCCGTATGAACCTTCGATACTCGTAAGCATAACAACCATGGAAGCAAGCAACAGCTGCACTTGATCTGCCGCATTCGGTTCGACATAGGATGGAAGACTGGCATTCAAAAAACCATGCTTCATCTCGGAGTCCATAACGACTCCCGTTAGCACTTCTATGGAATTGACTGTTCCAACAGTTACAGTCGAAACTCCAGCACACACGATATCCTCACCGTGATCAGCAAAACCCGCATGACCTGAAACTTCGTATCCGGAAATGGTGTTATCACTCCGGCGTAATATAGAAACGATAATCACTTATCGCACCTTCTTACGCTTGAATTTTCTCGATAGTTACTTTTGTGTAAGGTTGACGATGACCTTGTTTTTTGTGGTAGTTCTTTTTAGGCTTATATTTGTATACGACTACTTTTTGGCCTTTGCCGTGTTTTTCGACTTTCGCCGTTACACTTGCACCAGCAACCAATGGAGCGCCTGCTACCAAACCTTCACCTTTAGATACTGCCAATACACGGTCGAACGTTACGCTTGCGCCGTCCTCAGCGTTCAATTTCTCGATGTAAAGAACATCTCCCTCTTGAACACGGTATTGCTTACCACCAGTTTCGATAATTGCGTACATTTACTTGCACCTCCTCATGTCTCAGACTCGCCTGATTTAGGTGCTGCCGCTTAAGCTGCAGTCTTATCAACCCGATCGGAGCGGTTACAGCATGTGTACAAGGTAATCCCATAACACATACCCATGTATGATAGCATAGCCTTGAATAAAAAGCAATTGATTTCTGAAGCAAAGCAGCTTATTAAGCGAATGATCTTACGTAAAGCATACAAGAACCATAAAGGTAAAAAAGGACGCTATTTAAACGATATTTAGAAATTTCAAAAAAATAAGATCATTTTTTACCCTTAAGTTTACTAATATTAAAGGTTCAACCCTTGATTCAGACAAATGCCAAGAAATTAGGGATAAAATTCCCTCTATTTTCAAAAAAGTATTGGATAATGGAATAATAAACGACATTTTTACCGCTAAGGTAAATACCTCTTAAAACTTAAGAGAACAAAAAGTGCTTAACAAGCTAGAGAGCTAAAAGTGCCTAACAAGCTTTAGAGAGCTAAAAGTGCTTAACAAGCTAGAGAAACCTACCAAATTGCTTTCATCCTAAAAGGCCTTCATTCGCCAATATCAACTACGGTCTCGTTCCTGACGCGCTTACGTGTCATTTCAAGCAGTCCAAGCTTGGTCCAGCCCAGAATATGATATTGCGTTCGATCGCCTTTGAACGCGTGCTCGAGAGCATTCAACACCGCACTCCGATGGGTTTCACGATTCATATCAATAAAATCCACGATGATAATGCCGCCCGTATCGCGCAGTCTCACAAGCCTTGCAATTTCTTGAGCAGCTTCAAGATTCGTCAAATATACGGTATCCTCAAGATTGTCCAGGCCGGTAAATTTACCTGTGTTCACGTCGATTACAGTCAGCGCTTCTGTAGTATCCCAGACGAGATATCCGCCTCCCGGCAGCCACAGCTTCCGCATGAAATCCTTGTCTAATTGCTGCTTGATCCCATAAAACTCAAAGATCGGATAGTCCTTCTTATACTTCACAATGTTCGGCGATTCTCCCGGAAGCATCATTGCCAAAAAATCAGCAACTTCCTTAGCCTGCTCAGGACTATCGATAATAAGCTCGTCCGTCTCCGGGCTGTATACATCTCTCATCAAGCGCTGTACCATGCTGATATCCTGATGCAGCACACAGGGAGCTACTCCTGTATTGCTTTTATCTAAAATAGCTGCCCAGCGACCGCGAAGCAAGGTCAGATCCTCCTGAACAGCTTCGCTGCCAGCATGCTCTGCATTTGTGCGAATAATGAGTCCTTCCTCTTCTGTACGCAGCTCATCACCGATTCCCCTTAATCGAGCTCTTTCTTCCTCGGAGCCGATTTTTTTAGACACTGCTACATATCCCGCATTTGGCATATAAACGAGCCATCGACCTGGCAATGAATAGTGGGTCGTTACTCTCGCCCCTTTGTTACCAATTCCCTCCTTTACCACCTGTACAATCAATTCATGTCCTGGCTTAAGCAGCTCTGAGATTAGCGGCTTTTGCTTCGGCTGCTTCTCCAAATGAGGATGCAGCAGATCATCGATATAAAGGAACGCATTTTTCTTTTGTCCAATATCTACAAAAGCGGCCTGCATGCCTGGAATCACATTGACAACCTTACCTTTGAAAAAACTGCCTACCAATCCTCTTTTCTGAGAACGCTCCGCCGCATATTCCACCAGTTTTCCGTTTTCTAGCAATGCAAGCTGGGTGGAATCGACACCGCAGTGAACAATCATCCGTTTCATGATCTCACCCTTCGTTGTTTACGTTCTTTCAGAAATATGTTTCGCCTCATTATACCATGATACCACAGCTGGTGCTTTCAATCAGATACCCGGATTTCCTCGCAAATAAGAGGAGATTACCCGCTGTTCCGGTACAACGGCAACAATATTTCCCTGCTGATTCACTACATAAATAAAATGATACTTTTCCCTTCTAAATAGACGCAAAATATGATCCAAAGGTTTCGCTTTATCTGCAACAATCGGCTGGGCCAAGCTCCCGCTGGTATGTTCTGAGAAGAATCTTTCTCTGTTGACCAGAAATCGCATAAAGCGATAAGGAATATTTCGATAATCGATCCAATTGGAGTACAGCAAAAACAAACCCACCAGCAGCAAATTAAGCTGGAGTGGACCTTGACCCAGCAGTAGAGGAATTACTGAGTACATCGTTACGCTGAAACTAAAAAGAAGACTGATCCGATGACTCCAGACCAGTGTGGTATGGTAGGGGAGAAACAGGCTGCAAAGGGATTGGCATATCTTCCCCCCATCCAGAGGCAGAATCGGGAGCAGATTAAACAGAGCAAGCAGAAGATTACATTGAATGAAGTAGGAGAGAAATGGCCCGTCCCACAATCCGACAGCTTGAAAAAGAAGGGAAAGACCAATAAGCAGCAGATTTTGCAGTGGACCTGCCAAGGATATGATCATCTCGCGCAGCGCCGTCAGATGCCCCGTATCTTCCATCACAGCAACCCCGCCAAAAGGAAGCATTTGTATGGATAACACCTTCACCCCAAAAAAACGGGCAGCGGTAACATGACCCAGCTCATGAATAAACACGATTAAAAACAGCGCAAGCAGCTCAAAAAAATGACCTGTGATGAGTGAAGTCAGCATGATAATGACAAAGAACGGGTGAAAAGATACAACAATCCCCTTCCATTTAATCAAACGTAATCACATCCGTCGGATCAATGTAGCGATCATTGTTTTTAAGCGCAAAATACAAGGTGGGATATGGAGGTGAGGCTTTGGATGGTAAGCTGCCTACAGAATCTCCAATCTCAACCCAATCTCCTTTTTCTACAAGGCTCTCTTCCAGATGTCCATAAACCGATTCATAACCCTGCGCATGCTGAATCATGACAGTCAGACCTGTTATAGCATCACGAGTTACATTCGAAACCCTTCCCTTTTCTACAGTCTTTACCTGCACGATGCTGTTGCTCGGATACTGAGGAATGATCTCTATTCCCTTCAAGCTTAATGCAAACGCTTCTGCCAATGTCCCTTGAATAGGAGCCAGGAAGCTGCTGCTTGCTCCTACTTTCAGACCTCTCTCTTCACTATGCTTAAAAATGGGAATAAAGGACGGAGGACCGCCAAATGTTTGCTCATACCAAGCCTCTGCCGCTGCAAAATCCATTTCCTTCGTGAGTGCTTCGGCTACAAATAGACGAATAGGCAGCGCCCATTCCGGTTCATAACGATTCATTCCCCATATTGCAGCAAATAATAGGGCACTGATGACAAACCTGACAAACAGCATGCTCCAAAATGAGGTTTTCTTGCCTCCACCGTATTCTATATCCCCGGATGCAAAGGTGCTGGAATCATTCCATCGTCCTTGTCCTTTTTTCCATAGCAGCTCCGGATCAGGATCTCCTTCATGCTGAGCGACGACCGCTTTGCTGCTTCCAGACCAAACATTCGGTGCTCCCTGTTTATGATTCCAGCCTGGAAGGACTGGTCTTATGGTATCCGCCGCGGTAATTTGTTTGATGCGCTCTTCCCGACGTTTCTTTACGTTCGACTTCACGTCCATCTTAGCTATCTCCTCCCAGGCATGTATGATCTTACGCCTTATATTTATGAGGGATAAGCTCCAAATATGAACAAGCTAAAAAGGACGAGCTTACATTTATATTTCAATGTAAGCTCGTCCTTTATTAGTTAAAAGTTAAATTCACTTTCCCAATTAAAGCGACCCGACTCCTCTATACTCTTTGGCCAATGCTTACACCAGTTCGGGACACTAGGCGATTCTACTCTGTCAAGGCTGGGAGTGTACGGTTTCAAATCAATAACCGGTGTCCCGTTATTTGCATCGATGTAAGGTATTTGTATTATGCCTTGTTCTGCATCTATATCGATGATTTGCACCACGGACATGGCTACAGGATTCGGTCTGATCGGAGAACGGGTTGCAAAGATTCCCATCTTTGGCGGAGAGCTTTTATAGGGTGCCGATACTTCCACAATATTTCTCGCTTCCTCATTATCAAAATCGTCGCACCACCAAAGGACGTTGACATGACTAAAACCGTCCAATTCCTTTAAAGCCGGCCTGTACTTGCTTTCGACAGTAATTAGCATTTCATTCTGATTGACCGTTACTTTTCCGATCGTGTTGACTATAAAATTTTTCATCGTTAACCTCCTGGCGTTAATTTTCTCTATTTCACTGTAAAACCTACCACCATGGTAGAGTCAATTCACAAAAAAACGGCAGAAATTATCTGCCGTTTGCTACTCTGTGCTACTCAATTGTAGTCCCTCGTTTTTGAACAGGAATCTGTATTTCGGTGAGGAAGCGATTAGGATCGTCCTCATTCCACGGACCTCTATGACAAATCTGTCTGTTCAGTCCGGTCATTTGATATTGATTATGCTCCTGGATCCAGTGAGCAAACGATAAAAAACCGGAGGCTATATTCTCGTATGGACCATATACCCATGCGCAAGCCATTGTATTGATTTCTTCAGTTTCGCGAAACACAACTCCGTTTTTACTGACCCCGAGCTGATTTACAATAGCGCATACTTCCACATCAACGTCCGCTTCTTTATGTTCAGTATCATGGTAAATCGCGAATGATTCACTGTTGGGTGAGATATCCAGCCCTTCATGCTTGATAAAACAAGTCAATTCCTCCCAAAGCAGCTTCTCGCAGAAATAATCGGGAATTATTTTCCGCAGAGAAATTACTTTGAAGCTTGGTATGCTTTTTAGAAAAACATTACAATGAACCTTTAGCTTGGATTCTTTAATATCATGAAGTGCAATTTCGATTTTTTTCAGCTTCTCTTGGTCTTTTCTGATCGCGCATTCAATTTCATGATGCTTCTCTTTTAGCTGCTCGACCAGCACCTCGCCCTCCCACTGATGAAGGGCAACGGCAATTTCAGAGACATTAAAACCAGAGTCACGCAAAAAAATAATTTTATGTAAAAGTGAGATTTGTTCTACGGAATAGTAGCGGTAACCCGTGAATTTATCTATTCGTGCCGGCGTCAGCAGCCCCGTCTCATCGTAATAACGCAGCATTCTAACCGAGACCTGGGTCAGCTTTGAAAATTCCCCGATTTTAAAAATAACGAATTCCCTCCTTCTATGAAATTCCCAATCAATATACCATAGACAAATATTATTCTCTATTAAAAAAACCACTGGAGCGTTTTACCCCAATGGTCCTTAACAAATACTAATCCACTATATATTTTTCCTGATGCAGCTTAATGCTGAACACGATTCCGATACACAGCATGTTGATCAGCAGAGACGTTCCTCCATAGCTGATAAATGGAAGCGTAATTCCTGTAATCGGCATGAGGCCGATCATCATCCCGACGTTCTCGAAGATTTGAAACAGGAACATCGCTACGATGCCTACTATGATATAAGCACCTCTCTTATCGATGCAACGCATCGCGATGAGAATCATCCTGTAGATAAACAAAAAGTAGAGCAGCAGTAGCAGCGAAGAGCCTAAAAATCCAAATTCCTCACCAACAACGACAAAAATGGAATCCGAATACGGATAAGGAACGAATTTTTTATTTTTCAGCTCGCCGTTCATGTAGCCGTCACCCAGCAGTCCGCCGGAGCCGATAGCAATCTTGGCGTAGCTTGACTGGTGTTTATCATCGTTGGATGCCTGATCGGGATTAATAAAGGTGTTAATCCGTTGATACCAGTGCAGCTTTTTATTTTGTTCTAAATAATCACGAATCTCTGTATTAAAAGTATTAAATAATGTAACGAAAAGGATGAGAGCACCCAGCAACGCGGTTAATGCAATGATCACATGACTGTACTTGGCATTACCGATCCATAGCATAGCTACAAGTATAACCAAATAAATAATGGCGTTACCAAGGTCAGGCTGAATAACCACCAATACAAAGGGTATAAGGGTTACTGCAGAAATGGGGACGATATCCCTGCCAAAACGCAAATGCTGCTGTCCTCGCTGTCCCAATAAATATGCAGTAGTCAGAATCAGGATTACTTTCACGAGCTCGGCAGGCTGGAACAACAGGTTGCCCGGCAATTCAAACCAGCTTCGGGCACCATTTTTAACGGGAGCAAAGAGGTAGACTAGAATTAGCATCAAACAACCCGCTCCATAAATGTACCAGCTGTATTTCAAAATTGTACGATAATCTACTAGCGACATGCCAAATACAACAACAAATCCTATAACATAGAACACTAGCGTCTTAAGATCATACGCATTAAACTTACCCTCATACGGAGCTATCGCACTTCGAACAAGCAGAGCGCTCAGCACCATGAATACGGCAAGAATACCAACTATGAGCCAATCTAATTTTTTCAGCTTAAAAAACAACGAAAATCAACTCATTCCAAAAAACTTTTTGAAACGTGTAAACATTCCCATTTTCTGATCAATTAACATTAACGGTACCGTATCTCCCAAAATTCTACGTGCAATGTTCCGATAAGCGATAGCCGCTTTAGATTCAGGATTCATAACCGTAGGCTCTCCTGAATTAGCTGCTTTGATGACAAGCTCATCATCAGGGACAATTCCGATCAAATCGATATTAAGCACCTGCAGAATATCTTCAATATCAAGCATGTCACCGGATTTTACCATGTTAGGACGAATACGGTTCACTATCAATTTAGGCGCTGCGACATGGGAGCTCTCCAGCAAGCCGATAATGCGATCAGCGTCACGGACAGCAGCATGCTCCGGTGTAGTGACGACAATGGCCTGATCGGCACCGGCAATCGCATTTTTGAAGCCTTGCTCAATACCCGCAGGACAGTCGATTATAATATATTCATACTCTTTTTTTAGCTCCAGAATAATATCCTTGACTTGCTCCGGTGTAATAGCATTCTTATCCTTGGTCTGAGCAGCCGGCAGCATGTACAATTCGTCGAATCGTTTATCCTTTACAAGAGCCTGATTTAAACGGCAGCGCCCTTCCGCCACATCAATCAGGTCATAAATAATTCTGTTCTCCAGGCCCATTACGACGTCCAGATTACGCAGACCGATATCCGTATCGACCAAACAAACCTTTTTACCTAGCAGCGCAAGCGCCGTACCAATATTAGCCGAGGTAGTCGTCTTGCCAACACCGCCCTTGCCTGATGTGACAACGATAGCTTCTCCCATAATTCACACCCCTTTAAACACGTTAAAATCCGGTCTGATCCGGAACATATTCGTCATTTTGTCAATTTGCATCTTTCCGTCGCACAAAAAAGCAAATTCCATGCTTGTCTCACGATTCTCCCATTCATCAGGAGGTCTGCTAATGACTTCGGCAATGCGAAGCTGCGTCGGCGCCAGATACGAAGCTGCGATAACCGCCTCTTCGTTACCATCTAACCCGGCATGAGCCATCCCTCTTAATGAGCCGAGAATAAAAATATCACCGGTGCAAGCAATCGTCCCTCCAGGGTTAACATCGCCTAAAAACAATAAGTCCCCTTCGTGATGCAGCACCTGACCGGAGCGAACGATCCCGCTCATTGTAGTCAGCGCATCCTTAGCTTCCGATTCTTCATTGAGATCAGGCATTTCAATAGACCGAATTAACAGATTGCCTTTTTGTTTTAATATATCAAGAATCATTTCCTTCTGATCTTCCGTAATGATCCGCTCACCCAGCTTCACATCCACATGAATGATCGGGCCAGTCAAAATATTTTGGTGGCTGTACTCCAATTTATAACGAAGTTCCTCAAGCAGAGCCGAAAATTCACATGTATCGTCTAACAGGAAAACCAGGCCATCTTTGATGCCTTTTATCGTAACGTGATTGGATTTTACTGTCATAAGCCTGTACCTCCCTCTTAAATCAATTCGCGTAGAAGCAGAAAAGTTCCTGCTTGCTAGGATGAAAAGTCATAAAGAGTGATAAGAGTCAGGCATTCTCCTCAGGAGAACGACGTTTCGTAATAATCTCCAACTCTCGCCGCAGGGGCACATAAATGATTAATGCAAAAATAAATTGCACAAAAAGGTTAGGAATTATATGATTCATCAAAGCCCATGTATAAGTCTGATGGGTAAGCTCAAATAATCGATAGGTTCCAAATAATATGGAGTCGAGAAGCAAGCTTCCAATCATGATAACAATCATCATAAGCGGTAAGGGAGCCTTACGAACGTGGAAAATAAGTCCCAGTAAATAACATGATAAGCCCATAGCAAAGGAATAGGCCCCAATCAATGCCCCGTAATAAACAACGTCCTGAAGCAACCCGAAGCACAGACCGAGAACCAGGCCAGTATGCCTGTTATCATAAATCGAAATAAACAATATAGCCACATAGACCAAATGTGGAAAAATTCGAGTCTGCCAGGAACCGGGAACAAGCCAAGGTACTATGGCCCCCTCAACAACAAACAACAGAAACAGCAGCAGAATCAGGATATATTTACGCTTCCTCACTCTTTTTCAGCCTCCGGAGTAAATACTACGAACAGTTCCTTCCAATCCGTAAAGGTAGCTGCCGGTTCAACGTATGCTGTATAAGTCAGGCCGTATTCACCTACTTGAATGTCAGTCACCTTGCCAACGACAATACCACGCGGAAATACCCCGCCTACTCCCGAAGATATAATCGTATCACCCTTAGCAATCGGAGTAGAATCTTCGATTCTGCTCATGAGAAACGTACCGCTTGTGCTGTCATATGATTCAATGACTCCAAACACGTCATTCTCCTTGCCCTGTACGGTAACAGCGATACCATTGGAGTTAGGATCTCTGGCATCCATCGTAGTAGCCAGCTTCACTGTTGAAGTAAAATTGCTGACACGACTGACCACCCCAACTAATCCTAAATCCGACGAAACAGCCATTCCTTCTCTAACACCTTCTCGACTACCAATGTCAACTACAATTGTATTAGTGACCGGATCATTGTTTACACTAACGACCTGGGCAATTTTCCAAATGTAATCATATTGTTTCTTCTGGGCTTCTGTAAAATCGAGCTTCTGTTGCAACCGTTTATTATCCTGTTCAATCACATTAAATCTCGCTTTATCTCTTGTATAATGAGCTAAAGCTATCTTCAGCTCCTCATTTTCTTCCTGAAGTGCATGCAAATCTGAGATATCTTCAAACAAGCCTCCTACATAAGCTGCAGGCTTATAAAACACGTATTGCACAAAGCCAACGGTATCCTTCACAAACTTCTCCGGCCATGATAAACCGGCCCTTGATCCAAGAGTAAAGCCCATAACCGCAATAAACAAAATAAGTCCCATAAGCAAAATAAACAATCTTTTATTGCCAAGCAGCTTAAACAGTGTAAGCACCCTCCAACCTTCAATATTCTCCCAACCCAAAAGAAGGAATAGCATGCGCTGAAATCATCCAAAAACAAGAGAAAAACGGTTGGCCGTCCAATGAAAGACGGCTCCGCTTTTATCATAAAGGTTGTCTTCTTCTAAGAGGTTTTCAAAAAGTCAGCCTTAGTCTCAATTTTAACGTCTGGAACGGAGGGCAGAACTGCTTTTTGATTTGAATAAATGAATGTTGTCTAGTGCTCTACCTGTCCCGATAGCCACACAATCAAGCGGGTTTTCCGCAACAATAACAGGCATTCCAGTCTCACCGGCCAGCAGCTTATCCAGATTACGGAGCAACGCTCCTCCACCTGTCAATACAATACCGCGATCCATGATATCAGCGGCAAGCTCCGGCGGACATTTCTCCAGAGTTACTTTAACAGCATCAACGATGGCTCCTACCGTATCACTTAATGCGTCGGAAATTTCATCAGATGTAATGGTAATCGTCTTCGGAAGACCTGACACGAGGTCACGACCGCGAATTTCCATGGTTTCTACCTTCTCAAGGGCAAGCGCAGAACCAATATCCATCTTCATCTGTTCAGCCGTTCTTTCTCCGATCATTAAATTATATTGACGTTTGATATATTGAATGACGGATTCATCCATTTCATCTCCGGCAACACGAACAGATTTGCTTGTTACAATACCTCCCAGGGAAATAACTGCAACCTCTGTTGTACCTCCGCCGATATCTACTACCATACTGCCTGTTGGCTCCCATACGGGAAGATCAGCACCGATTGCTGCTGCAAAAGGCTCTTCAATCGTATAAGCTTCACGAGCACCTGCCTGCTTAGTTGCGTCTTCTACAGCTCTTTGCTCAACCGCTGTAATACCCGAAGGTACGCAAACCATCACATTAGGGTGACGTTGGAATAATGAGCGCTGCTTCTGCGCTTGGCTGATGAAGTATTTAATCATTGTTGCTGTTGTATCAAAATCAGCGATTACTCCGTCTTTCATCGGACGAATAGCACGGATGTTGCCCGGAGTTCTACCGATCATTTTCTTCGCTGATTCGCCAACTGCAACAATATTTTTAGTATCGGTATGAATGGCTACCACCGAAGGCTCTCTAACAATAATTCCTTTTCCACGTGTGTACACCAGAGTATTTGCCGTCCCCAAATCAATTCCCAAATCTTTCGTAAAGCCACCAAACATGCTGTTATCTCCCTTTCCATCTGTATCTAATCTATTATATTAGAGGTTGTCCAAAAAGTCAGCTTTTGATCGCGATGCAATCCTGTGAAGCGTAATCGGCTTCGAATCTTGAATTCAGCCGGTCCTTCCGTTGCTCACGTAGATTTACCTACGCTCCGCTACTCAGTCCCTAACTATATTCAATCTTCTCGGCGCTGAAAACCTTACTTTTTGAACTCGTATTTATTCGTGGTTGTCCAAAAAGTCAGCTTTTGATCGCGTTGCAATCCTGTAAAAAGCATAGCCGCCGTTCTGTACGCGCAATATTACATCAAGCCTTGCTCCTTCAAGCTAACGAATTCTCCGTCTCCGATAACGATGTGGTCCAACACATCAATCCCTACAATTTCTCCAGCCTTGCACAAACGATTCGTAATAAGGATATCCTCTGAGCTTGGCGTAGGGTCGCCGCTGGGATGATTGTGAACGCAGACGATAGAAGCGCTGCTGCATTTGATCGCGGCCCGGAACACTTCCCGCGGATGAACGATCGATGCATTGAGGCTTCCAATAGAAAGCGTCTCCTGAGCAATGATATGATTTTTCGTATTCAAAAATAAACACACAAAATGTTCCTTTTGCAAATAACGAAGCTGCTCCATGAGGATGTCAGCAGCATCACGAGGACTGCGAATAATCTGCGCCTCGGGCTGGCGTGATCTGGCCAATCTCTGCCCAAGCTCGATTCCCGCTTTAATCTGCACCGCCTTGGCCGGACCAATTCCTCGCATCTTGATCAGCTCCTCAAGACTCAGATCCATAAAACCACGAATGCCGCCAATCTCTCCGATCATTCGCTGAGCCATATGAATAGCCGATTCCTGTCTGGTGCCCGTTCGAAGTATAATAGCAAGCAATTCCGCTTGGCTTAGCACACTTGCACCATATTTCATCATTCGTTCCCTTGGTCTTTCCTCATTAGGAATATCGCGCAGCATATAGGTTGGTTTGTCCATACATAACCCTCTCTCCCGATTGTTTGTAAAACAATACGGAAGGATATGCTTTATCACTTCCTAACTTCAAGCTTGTTCCTCTTCACATTCGCATATGTTACTTCTGTGGAGCGTCCAATACCTGAATACCGAAATGACCAAGCATTTCAGCAAGCAGTGATAGTGGTAATCCAACGACATTAAAATAACAACCTTGGATTCCGGTTACCAGCGTTGCGCCAAAGCCCTGTATCGCGTATGCTCCTGCTTTATCGAGTCCTTCGCCAGTTCTTGCATAGGCAAGAACCTCTTCGCTTGTAAGGCTTCTCATCGTTACCTCGGTAGAGCGGAAATCAACCAACAGCTCCCCGGTAGCGCTATCCATACAAGCTACTCCAGTATACACTGTATGGCTTCTGCCTTGAAGCGAAGCAATCATCGATGCCGCCTCAGCTTCATTCTTTGGTTTACCCAGCACTTCGCCATCCCTTACAACGATTGTATCGCTGCCAATGATAATACTACCCTGAGAACTGGATCTACCTGAAGAATCCAAAGAGTGATAGACCGCCTCAGCTTTACGTTTGGCGAGCTCTGTCACAATTTGCGCCGGACTCCAATCATTCGGTGTATTCTCATCAGCATGACTAGGAACGATATCAAAGCCAATATTCAGAGAAGCCAGAAGCTCCCTGCGTCTGGGCGAAGTAGAAGCCAATATGACATGACGTATTGTTGTGGATGACAACTTTAAAAACTCCTTCAATAGCTAATTCTAATTGGCTAATAAGACGGTAAGACAGCTTTACACTGTCATCCTCGCCATTTTTTGACACTTTATTATTATAAGGTTAATTCAGCCGCAATACAAACACAAAAAAGCAGGGGGAAATATTCCCATATCCCCCTGATTATTATTTCCTGAAAGTCCAATTATCGCCTGTCTATTGTAGCATCCTTTGCTGGGCCATGATGAAACGCATCATCTCGTTCTGAACTTCCCAAAGCAACGTTTTCGCACCCTTTTTATTATATTCTCCCATCGCTACAACTGCGCTATTGACCGCCTTTTCCATCTCATTGGCATCGCTTTCCTTAGTTAAGGTTAAGTGACCACGAACAATCGCTGCACTTTCGGTCCAGAGCTGATGACTCTCTCTGAGAGCTTTGATCTCATCCGGGCTCTGGATGGCTGGCTCCGACTCCACAAGAAGAGACGCTGACGAGGAGCTTAAGAGCTTAACAAGCTCAGCGCTCTGCGCTAAGTACAGTTCCAGGCTTGCCTTATCGCCATCATACTCCACACTAGCTGTTGATGGCAGCGTAATCTCATGCAGAATAAGATTCACACCAACCGATTTAAGCTGGCTGCTAAGCAATTTAGCTTGTTCCCGATCTGTCGAAACACCTGCATATACTCTCTTTTTGTCCACATCATCTCTTGCAGCAGCTATGCCGGAATCCTGCAGCTCCTTTTGTGCCAGCTCCACTCCTGCAGCCGAACTAAATACTCCATACTGCAAAAAATGATAGGTCTGAGCCGGCAAATCAATCAGAACAGGAGCTACCTCCACCCTCTCATCAGGAGAGCTTGACAACTCCGATATGGTTCCAAGTACCGGCACATCAGAAATCACACCTTCTGCCGACTGCTCTGTCGGATTGCTAAAGCCTGGAATAGGTATGGTCACTTCCTGATTGAAAAGTGATAATACAACAAATCCAAACAAAGCTCCTGTTACGATTGCACCTGTTAAAGAGCCGGCCACTTTCCACCATGAAGTACGAGTTGGACGAACAGAGTAGGGTGGCGACGGATAGGAAGGAATGACTGTCCCGCCTGTTCCAGTATAATCCGTAAACGGATCACCCCAATCCTCCATATGATCCACAGTCCGATAAGTAGTATGATAGGGTGAATTATTCTCCTCCATCCCACTAGGCGTTGATCTATCTTTCCAATGCTCCTCCCCTTCATCGGCATTCTGATGCCAGGAAGGTTCGGCAATGTAATGCCGAGGGTTCACATAACTGTCTTTAGCTGCATTATTCTGCGCAGAAACATCCTCGCGTCCATGCTCGTCAAACCGAAATGTCATCTTGGCCTTATTCACTGACCGCACGCTCCTTGTCCATTCTTCTATCATACAATATGAAGGACAAAGGGCTTATATGCCGGATGCATGCAAAAAGCTTACTCCCATTCAAGTTTCAAATAGGAATAAGCTTTATATGGATACCTTTATTTTGTCAGCTTCTTGGCCAGCTCGTAGCCGACCTTCCAAATGTCGCCCGCACCCATTGTAAGTACAAGGTCCCCGGGTTGAAGCCGATTTTGAAGGTCGCCTAGAACATCTTCCTTTGTCGGAAGATATCTTGCGCCTGCGTTACTATTTTCTTTAATTAGTTCTACCAGCTTGGAAGAGTTAATACCTTCAATCTGCTTCTCACCGGCAGGCGAGTAGATATCGGTAATAATGACCTCATCCGCTTCTCCGAAGGCACGACTAAATGCATCAAGCAAAAAGAACGTGCGGGTATAGCGCTGCGGCTGAAATACGGCAATAATTCTTTTTCCGGTAGCCTTGGCAGCTGTAATTGTAGCTTGAATCTCCGTCGGATGATGAGCATAGTCATCAATGACGAGAATATCATTGCTCTCACCAAGTACTTGGAAGCGTCTTTTTGCGCCGTGGAAATGCTTGATCGCCGCTTTAATGTCAGTGAACGGAATTCCCGCCTCCAGACACACAATAATTGTTGCCATAGCATTGTAGAGGTTATGTCTTCCCGGAACAGAGAGCTCCACAGTACCCAGCTCTTCAGTACCACGCTTCATCAAGAAGGATACCTGGCGATCGCCCAACGTAATTTGATGGGCCGAGTAATCGCATTCGTTATCAATCCCATACGTAATAACGCGGCTGCTTAATTTAGGCAGCAAATCAAGAATATTTTGATCATCACCGCACACAACTGCAACACCATCTGGTTTGACCTGATTTAAAAACTGCACATAGGCCTCTTTCAGCCGTCCAAAATCTCCACCGTAATTCTCAAGATGATCTGCCTCGATATTAGTTACAACGCCAAGTGAAGGGTTGTATTGCAGAAATGAGCCATCGCTTTCATCCGCTTCTGCAACGACGCATTTCCCCTGTCCCGCCTTAGCGTTCGTACCGATGTCCATAATTTCGCCACCGATAATGTAGGTCGGATCGGTCCCGCACTGCTCCATGACAAGTGCAATCATCGAAGAAGTGGTGGTCTTTCCATGAGCTCCGGCAACAGCTACCCCCTTACGTTCGTTGAGTAATCTGGCAAGCATTTGAGATCGATGCAAAATCGGAATTCCTTGCTCCTGTGCCTCAATACGCTCTACATTATCCTGAGGCAAGGCAGTAGAATACACGACCAAGTCCGCTCCGTGCACATGCTCAGCCGTATGACCAATATAGATTTTTGCTCCTTTAGCAGCAAGCTTTTCCGTAAGCTCCTGTGCTGCAACATCTGATCCAGTTACTGTATAGCCCATTTCCAGCATTACGCGGGCAATAGCACTCATACCATAGCCGCCAATGCCGATAAAGTGTACATGTTGTTCTGTCGTATTTAACAATTTACTTCACCAGCCTTTTTCAGAATCGGTTTGATGCAAAAGGGTCGCGCGTACATCAGAAATCATGTACAAAGTACCTGTAACTACCCCAAGATCTTCCCGTTCCGTCCGTGACTTTAATAGCGATAACGCCTTTTTCCAGTCACGTTCTACAATAATTTCCAAATTTGCTTTCGCATATGTTTGTCTCAATTGTTCTACGAGGGCTAACAGCGCCTCGGCATCCATCTTTCTACGAAAATCAGGCTCGGTCAGAATCAGTGTATCCACTATAGGTAATATATGCTGCAAGTATGCACTATGATGCTTATTAGAGAGCATCCCCATCATCAAATTCAGTTGACGATACTTATATACCTCAGGAAGCGTTCTTGCAAGGGATTCCGCTCCTTCAGGATTATGTGCACCATCGAGCACTATTCTCGGCTCAGCGCTTACTTTTTCAAGGCGCCCTGCCCAGAATGTATCGTGAAAGCCTGTTAGCAACTGCTCATCATCCAACACAAATGCCATGTATTGACGCAGCACTTCAAGCACCATCATGACGCCTGCTGCATTTTTACACTGATGCTCTCCCAGCATGCCTATACTGAATTCCAACTCTCTGAACGGTCCGCGAAAAATGATACCTTGTCCCTCTTCACTTACCTGCGTACGCTCAAACGAAAACTGCTCTCCCATCAAGTACAGAGTTGAGTTTTTGCCTGCGGCGGTCTCTTTCAAAATAGATATTGCTTCAGGCTGCTCGACACAGCTAATAACAGGAATTCCCGGCTTTATAATCCCTGCCTTCTCCGCTGCAATCTGTTCGATAGTGTCACCAAGAACGTCCATATGATCAAACCCGATATTCGTAATGAGAGATACGATCGGCGTTACAATATTGGTTACATCCATCCTTCCCCCAAGACCTGTCTCCCATACTACAACATCCGGATAACATTCCTCGGCAAAATAAAGAATGGCAAGCGCTGTACTGACCTCAAACATTGTAGGAGAGCCCTGCTCGCTCCCGGCCATCTCCTGTACCAGAGGAAATAGCCGACCAGCTATAGATAATAGCGTCTCTTCCGGAATATCCTGATCGTTATACTGAAAACGATTCGTAAATTTGGTGATATAGGGGGACGTATAAGTCCCCACGCTATATCCGCATTTCATTAGTGTTTTCGTCAAAAAAGCGCAGGAGGAGCCTTTACCGTTTGTTCCCGCAACATGGATAAATTTAAGTCTGCGGTGCGGGTTGCCCAAACGTTCCATCAGAAGCTCGATCCGTTCCAGTCCCGGACGTATTCCAAACGGAATTAATCCGTTGATCCAATCCACCGCTTCTTTATAGCTGTGAAACGGCACCTGACCTTCCTCTTCAGTATAAACCCCCATGCATTTCACCTTCATCTTGAGTGTTAAGTTATTTGTCTTTTAGGTTTATCCTTTTAATTCTTCAATACGAGCGAGAACCTTATCGCGTTTATCAGCATAGTCGGCCATCTTGGCGCGCTCTTCTTCAATAACCTTAGCAGGAGCTTTAGCAACAAAGCCTTCATTAGCCAGCTTTTTCTCTACACGCTCTACTTCCTTGTTAAGATGCTCGAGCTCTTTTTCAAGTCTGGCAATTTCCTGACTGATATCGATCAAACCGGAAAGCGGCAAATACAGCTCTGCTCCGGTTACTATCGCGGTCATCGCTTTATCAGGAACTGCCGCAGCAATTGATGCTGCATATTCCGACGTGTTGCAGAAGCGACGAACGTAATGACCGTTGCGGTTCAAGATATCAAGGCTTTCCTCTGAAGCCGGTTTTACGATCAATTCGATCTTCTTGCTCATTGGAACATTCACTTCGGAACGGATATTACGAACGGAGCGAATGATATCAATCAGCAGGTTCATTTCTTGAACCGCATCCGGTGCTTCAAGCGCAGCATCGTAAACAGGCCATTCCGCCACAGTAATTGATTCGCCACGATGCGGCAAATGCTGCCATATTTCCTCGGAAATAAAAGGCATGAACGGATGAATCAAACGCAGTGTACGATCCAGGACATAAGCGAGCACAGATTGTGTCTTGCGCTTGGCATCGCTATTATCGCCATAGAGTGACAATTTAGCGAATTCAATATACCAGTCGCACAGATCATCCCAGATGAAGTTATACAGCAAGCGTCCTGTTTCACCAAACTCATACGAATCAATCAGGCGTGTAATATCGCGCGCTGTTTCGTTGAATCGATGCAAGATCCAGCGGTCTGCAGTAGACAATTCTCCGCTAATATCGATATCGTCAAAGGTTACGCCTTCCAGATTCATTAACGCAAATCGGGAAGCATTCCAAATTTTATTGGCAAAGTTACGAGCCTGCTCCACCCGTTCCCAGCGGAAACGGAGATCTTGACCTGGCGTGCTGCTCGTAGAGATCATATAGCGCATCGCGTCTGCACCGTATTTTTCGATAACCTCTAATGGATCAACACCGTTACCGAGCGATTTGGACATTTTGCGTCCTTCGCTGTCTCGAACCAACCCGTGGATAAGAACATCCTTGAACGGAATTTGTTCTGTGAATTCCAGCGATTGGAAAATCATACGCGCTACCCAGAAATAAATAATATCGTAGCCTGTAACGAGTACATCCGTCGGGAAAAATCGTTTGAAATCCTCGCTGTCCTCGTTAGGCCAGCCAAGTGTTGAAAATGGCCATAACGCAGAGCTGAACCACGTATCAAGCACGTCATTATCCTGTACAAGATCGTCCAGTCCAAGCTTTGCTTTCGCTTCCTCCTCATTGCGAGCTACAACCATCTCGCCTGTAGATTCGGAATACCAGGCAGGAATACGGTGTCCCCACCACAATTGACGTGAAATGCACCAGTCACGAACATTTTCGATCCAGTGCAAATAAATTTTTTCAAAACGATCAGGCACAAAGTTTGCGCCTTTACCTGATTTTTGTGCTGCAATGGCAGTCTCAGCGAGCGGCTTCATTTTTACGAACCATTGTGTAGACAGGTACGGCTCTACGACAGCTCCGCTGCGTTCACTATGTCCAACCTGGTGCACATGGTCTTCAATTTTGATCAAAACGCCCATATCCTGCATATCTTTTACAATTTGCTTGCGGCATTCGCTGCGATCAAGACCTTGGTATTTGCCTGCGGCTGCATTCATCGTACCGCTCTCATCCATAACCGTGATTTGCGGCAAATCATGTCGAAGACCAACTTCGAAGTCGTTCGGATCGTGCGCAGGTGTAATTTTAACAGCACCACTGCCGAAGTCCTTCTCTACATATTCATCTCCGATAATCGGAATCTCACGACCGATAATAGGCAAAACTATAGATTTGCCTATTAGATGAGCGTAACGTTCATCTTTCGGATGAACCGCTACTGCAGTATCTCCAAGCATCGTCTCCGGACGAGTGGTGGCAACCGTAATATACCCGTTGCCATCCTTGAGAGGATATTGCAAATGATAGAGATGACCATTCACTTCTTTATATTCAACCTCGATATCAGATAGCGCAGTGCGTGCTGCAGGGTCCCAGTTGATGATGTACTTGCCGCGATAAATGAGACCTTTCTCATACAGCTTCACAAACACCTCACGTACCGCATCGGACAATCCCTCGTCAAGTGTAAATCGTTCGCGTGAATAATCAAGTGAAAAGCCCATTTTTGCCCATTGCTCATGAATCGTCTCTGCGTATTGATCTTTCCATTCCCATACTTTTTCAAGGAATTTCTCACGACCTAAATCGTAACGGGTGACGCCCTGTTCACGCAGCTTCTGTTCCACTTTGGTTTGCGTCGCAATTCCGGCATGGTCTGATCCAGGCAGCCACAAAGCGTCAAATCCCTGCATCCGTTTTGTCCGGATTAAAATATCCTGCAGCGTAAAATCAAGCGCATGGCCGATATGAAGCATACCGGTTACGTTTGGTGGCGGAATCACAATCGTGTAGGGCTTTGCATCCGGTCTTTGCCCGGCTTTAAAAAAGCCGCCCTCCATCCAATGGCGATACCATTTCTGCTCCGCCGATTTAGGATCATACGTTGTTGGCATTTCCGCCGAAGAATGTTGTTCTTGGTTTTCTGTCATTTGTATCAACCTCCGTTACAAATAAGCATAGCCTTGGCGAAAAAAGGCTAACTCCCTAATGGGTAAGCCTGCTTTTCGTCCTAAGGGCGTTAAAAAAAACAAAAAAGCCCTCGTCTCAAAGGACGAAAGGCTTTACTTTCGCGGTACCACCTTTGTTTCGCAGACCTTCCAGCTCTATTCCCATCAGGGAAATGAACAGCCAAAGCCGCGACACTCTAATGCAGATAACGGCTGCTACCGATCCGTCCTAAAAGCAGGTCACAATAGACTCACTGCTGTTCAAACGGATGACTCCCGGGCGACTTCGATCAGCTATATCCTGCGGTATCTTCCAGCGACACAATCCCGCTCTCTGAAGGGTTTACTGCCTACTCTTCCCGTTCCAAGTCTTTGATAAAAAACCATCTTTTTGAGTATATCCCCATTATAATAACTTGTATACGCTGTAGAGTCAATATTACGGCTCAAACCATCTGACTTTCAACATTAAGAAACATTCTGACGATGCCCTTCTCCTGACTCTGAATTTTGCGCATGAGCTACTAGGGGGTAATGGATGTGGTACGAGGTGGTACGAAATGGTACGATGCGGAACTGCACCCGCTGTTAAAATCGTGCTCTAATCAGTTATTATCTGGATGCGGGCAGAATACGACTTTAAAAGGCAAGCAGGGGTCTTTGAGAAGTATCTGATTCCTCCAGCTTCTATGACCGTTGCTCATTGTAATGAAGGCACGATGGTTCGATACCGTGTGCCATCTTAGATGATAACATGACGCAGAATACTGGAACTGTTGGGGCTGTTGGGGCTGTTGGGGCTACTGGGTTACTGGGTTACTGGGTTTCTGGGTTTCTGGGTTACTGGGTTACTGGGGTTCTGAGGTTCTGAGGTTCTGGGGTTACTGGGGTTACTGTAACTGCCGAACTTATTAATCCGCTGAAATTACTGCAAATGTGCAGGCTTTGATCAAATAAATTCGCCAAACATGCTAAATTGCTGCAAATGTGCAGGCTTTTGCTCATTCTCTTTAGCTCTATCTTAAAAAGCTGCATATTTGCAGGCTTTTCCTGACATTTCACCTACTCAAGGCTATGGCGTTCTATACTTCGACCCTCCGGCACTTCTGTACTCTGTACTATGTACTCTGTACTCGTGCACTTTAAACTTTTACACTTTTCACTTTTACTCTTCTGGTACTCTGCACTCCTGTACTTCTTGCACTCCTTGTACTTCTTGTACTTCTTGTACTTCTTGCACTCCTTGTACTTCTTGCACTCCTTGTACTTCTTGCTTTCCTTGTATTCCGTACTTCTACACTCTCCTTCTACCCTCCTTATACTCTGTACTCCTACCCTCCCTTCTACTCCTTATGTTCCGTACTTCTACACTCTCCTTGTACTCTGTACTCCTTGTACTCTGTACTTCTACCCTCCTTGTACTCTGTACTTCTACCCTTCTGTACTCTGTACTACTCTTCTACACTTTACATTTCTAACCCAGCGTAAGTTATACTTTCTGATGTTACAAAAAAATGCTGCGCCAAAGCGCAGCCATAAAAATAATTGCTTATGGAATATACAAAACCTGGCCTTCTGCCAGCTGTTGTTCGGAAAGACGATTGTACAATTGCAGTTCTCTGGAGCTGAGATGATAACGTTGGGCAATGTCATCAAGCGTCTCTTCCTGTTGAACAATCACCAATTTCACCTTTCGGAATGGTTCCTGCTCCCCGCTTCGGATAAAGAGCTTTTTCCATTGCAGATCTTCGCCGTCTCCCCCCGTGGATTGAGCAGCAATCAAATCCTCATTCTGTTTATCTATTGAATCCAGATCAACAGCATCGTTTCCGATCCGATTTCCAGATATCAAGTTGGTTATTCCAAACCCGTCGCTACTCGTGGTGTCGACAGGGTTCTTTTTGCTGCCAAGAGCGATTTTCATTTCCTTTTTCTCTTCGGCTTGAGGAAGGTTAGGCTCTAATTGCTCTTCCAGCACCTGTGCTTGCTCGGAGCCATGCTCTATACCAATTTCACTAGAAGCAGGTACCGCAAGCTCCGATTCAAATTGAAGATCATACGTATCGACCTCATTTTGTACAACCGGCTCAGAATCTTCCTCGTTAATTAGAGCATTTCTTTTTTCATCATCCTGAAACCATAGATTTGTTTTTCCGTCTTGCGGGTTCTCCGGTTCTCTTGCAGCCACCTCGGAATCCAATGTTTCCTGCTGAATATCATTTTCCAAAACCTGTGGTAATTGAGCGGAAGCAAAGCTATTGCTCCATGACAGCACTTCTTCCTGCTCGTCCGCATTTGAGCCTTCATTCAGCCCGCTAAGCTCTTCAGTTCTTAACCATCCTAAAGAGTTGTTATGCGGGGGTTGGATGTCCGTACCTAGAAAAGCCTGAGGCTCCTGAACATTTTGCGTATCCTGCGATTCTAAAAAAGGCTCATGCGCAGCAACATACTCCCTGTCATTCCATCCTTCCGAATCACTCGTTATGGATGAAGTCTCGATCCCCTGCAGGGATAATACACCCGTAATATTCAAACTGCGCGCACTTAACAAATCTACATCAAAATTTTCAATTTCAACTGCGATGTCCTCAAGCTTACTCACTCTGCTAAGCGGAATCGTAATTTCGACCGGAATCCAGTGCTCCAGCTCACGAGTTTCGCTTTCTCCACGATACAGGCCTGATAACAGCAAATGCCCCCGAAGCGCTGCATAATCATCACCAGGTATGACCTGGATTCTCGGGAAAAGTTCAATTTCCTCCAGTTCCTCAATACCGACCATTTCTTCCGACAAATGAACGCGCTCATAAATATCGAAACGTAGGCCGTAGGATTGATCAACCAAGAACGTTACCTCCTTTCAGCATATCCAAACATGATTTTGTATCCATCATCACATGATCCAAATCATCGCTCGTTTTATCTATATGCTTGGAAAAGAAGGGCATTCCTGCTTTTTTAGAGGTTGTTTAAAAAGTCAGCTTTTGATCACGATGCCGGCTCATTGATGTGTATTCGACTTCGAATTTTGAATTCAGCCGGAATCTCCGGTGCTCCGGTAGGTACTGCCTACCCTCCGCTCCTCGCTCCCTAGCTTCATCCAATCTTCTCGGTGCTGAAAACCTGACTTTTTTAACCTTTACCTTTTGAGGTTGTTTAAAAAGTCAGCTTTCAGAGAGACGGTAACGCAGCTCCTCCCATTCGCTGGGCCAAGGGTCCGTTACACAGATCATTTCTCCTGACAAAGGATGCGGAAAGGACAGACTTTCGCCATGAAGCGCCTGGTGCGGATACAATTCAGTTTTTCCTCCATACAGCGAATCACCGATCAACGGATGCCCCATGTAGCTTAAATGAACGCGAATTTGATGCGTACGTCCTGTTTCCAGTGTAAGCCGAACAAGACTGGCGTCGGGATAGGCTTCAACTAGCTCTACATGGGTGACAGCATGCTGGCCTGAACGAGACACCACTCTGCGCGAGTTATGATGTCGATCCTTGCCTATCGGTTCATCAATCACTCGCAGCGACGGACTCACCTTCCCTTGAACCAAAGCAACATACACTCTTCCAATGCCCTTTTGTGCCATCTCCGCATCCAGCTTAAGCTTGGCAAAGGCGTTTTTAGCATATAAGACAGGGCCTGAGGTATTCTCATCCAATCTATGTATATGCTCCGGTGCAATTTGTTCCCCACGGTTAAAAAAGATCGCAGAGACAGCATTCGCTAAAGTAGGCCGGTTGTCAGCGCCTCCATCAGGATGCACCTTCACACCAGCCGGCTTATGTACAGCGAGACAAAAATCATCCTCATACAATATTTCTACGGCTTGATTTGTCCCGACCAAATCCATCGGTTTGTATTGCGAAATTTTGGACGGGAACAGCTGCAGCCGGAGACGATCTCCGGCCAGCTTGATCCCGCTCCCCTGCTCCAGCTTGCGAAGCAGTTTAGGTGGTACACCCAGCATACTCTCCAGCCATAGCAGTGCAGCTTCATACCTTCCACCGCCCTCAGGCACGGAGAGCTTGCCAGGCATTAGCTCCAGCCATTCTCCTCGACGCGTGCCGGTTATATGCTGACTCACAGCTTCTTCAGCGCCTGACGCTGCGCTTCAATAGTTGCATCAATGTCCTCTTCAGTATGAACTGCAGAGACAAACATTCCTTCAAACTGCGAAGGAGCTATGTTGACGCCATGCTCGACCATAGCAGCAAAGTAACGGCGGAACAAATCCAAATCGCTGCTTTTAGCTGACTCGTAATTGATTACAGGAGTATCTGTAAAGAACGGGCAGACCATTGAGCCCACTCGATTAATTGTACAAGGAATCCCTTTTTCCTTGGTATTAGCCGTAAACCCTGCTTCAAGTCTGGCCGACAAAGCCTCAAGCCGATCATATACTTCCGGTATCAGCAGAGATAGCGTTGTAAAGCCAGCCGTCATAGCAAGCGGATTACCGCTTAATGTGCCCGCCTGATAAATAGGGCCGGATGGCGCAATTTGCTCCATGATTTCTTTTTTGCCGCCATAAGCGCCTACCGGCAGCCCCCCGCCGATTACTTTACCAAGACAAGTCAAATCCGGAGTAATACCGAATCGGCCTTGCGCGCAATTCTGATCAACACGGAATCCGGTCATGACCTCATCAAAAATAAGCAGGCTGCCATATTCAGTCGTTAAGCTGCGCAAGCCCTCAAGAAATCCAGGCTGAGGCGGAACAACCCCCATATTGCCTGCAATCGGCTCAACGATGACGCCGGCAATTTCTTCACCATAACGTTCAAACGCCAGCTTCACAGACTCCAAATCGTTGTACGGTACTGTAATTGTATTCAGCGCGGTTCCTTCAGGTACACCCGGACTATCCGGTAAACCTAATGTCGCAACACCTGAACCTGCCTTAATGAGCAAGCTATCCGCATGCCCATGATAGGAGCCTTCAAATTTCATAATTTTATTTCTTCCGGTATAGCCGCGTGCCAGACGAATCGCGCTCATTGTAGCCTCCGTGCCGGAATTCACCATCCGGACAATATCAATCGAAGGTACACGCTCGGCTACGAGCTTTGCCATTTTTGTCTCAATGAGCGTCGGGGCACCGAAGCTCGTCCCTTTGACTGCTGTATCAAGCAAAGCCTTGACCACCTCGGGATGAGCATGTCCCATGATCAGCGGTCCCCATGAGGCTACGTAATCAATAAATTCATTTCCATCGATATCAAAAATATGAGATCCCTTGCCATGATCAATGTACATTGGAGTTAATCCGACAGATTTAAAAGCACGTACCGGGCTATTCACCCCGCCAGGCAAATATTTCTTAGCCTCATCAAAAGCTTCCCGCGACAATTGTTCACTACAGCGTCCAATCCCTTGACTCATTAAAGACACTCCTTATAACTTGATTTATTAAAATCCGTTTATTTCCCTTCACGAAGCCATTTCGCAGCATCCTTTGCAAAATACGTAATAATGATGTCCGCTCCGGCACGCTTCATTCCAAGCAGCATTTCCATCACAATAGCATGCTCATTAATCCAGCCCTGCTGAGCAGCAGCCTTCACCATCGAATACTCGCCGCTCACATTATAAGCTACAAGAGGCAAATCAAACTGATCGCGCAGCATACGCAAAATATCCATAAAAGCAAGAGCCGGCTTAACCATCAGCATATCTGCACCCTCAAGCACATCCGACTCCGCCTCGCGAAGTGCTTCTCTAGCATTGGCAGGGTCCATTTGATACGTTTTGCGATCGCCAAATTGTGGTGCAGAATCTGCCGCTTCACGGAATGGGCCATAAAAGGCTGATGCGTATTTTACCGAATAGGACATAATTGGCACATGGCTAAAACCACTGTCATCAAGGCCTGCACGAATCGCTTGTACAAAGCCATCCATCATGTTGGAAGGGGCGATAATATCAGCGCCAGCCTTAGCCTGGGAAACCGCAGTACGAACCAGCAGCTCAAGCGACTCGTCATTCATTACATCACCGCACACATGGCCGTCGCGTTCAAAAGTATGCACCATGCCGCAATGACCATGATCCGTAAATTCGCATAGACAAGTATCGGCAATAACCAGCAAATCCGGATACAACGATTTGATTTTACGAGTCGCTTCCTGAACGATGCCATTCTCGGCAAAGGCAGAGGAACCCACACTATCCTTGCTGTCAGGAATGCCAAACAGTAGAACTGCGGGAATCCCCAGCTCAACTATTTCCTTAACCTCTTCTTCTAACGTGTCCAACGAAAAATGAAACACACCTGGCATCGAAGATATCTCATTTTTTACTCCGCTGCCGTATGCAACAAATATAGGCTGAACAAAATCGTCTACGGTAAGCACCGTCTCGCGCACCATACCACGAATGGCCGCAGATTGACGCAAACGACGATGTCTTACAATTGGAAATGTCATAATCAATTACCCCCTGAATTCACTAGTTGTCTTGTCTTGCAGCCTCCATGCACACAAAGCAGCAACCATGCTATCGATCGTTGCCTCCGCAGCAAGAATGCTTACCTCAAGCCCCGCATTTGCTGCAGTGCTTGCGGTTACCGGACCTATACATACGATCTGCACTCCGTTCAGCGCCTGAACCGGATCTGCAACCCCCATCCGCGTCAGTGCGCCAAGGAAATGGGTTACCGTGGACGAGCTTGTGAAGGTAATCGCATGAATGCCCCCTTTATTAAGCAATCTGAGCAGCTCATCATCTTCATCCAGAGTAGGAACAGTCTCATACATTACAGCCTCTGTCACAGACAGCCCCCTGTCAATTAACACTTCGGGAAGCCAGGATCTGGCAAGATCACCTCGTGGAAGCAGCACTTGCTGCCCTTCCTTCAATTCATCGCCAAACGCTTCAATAAGGCCTTCAGCCTGAAAACGTCCCGGCAATTCCTCAGAAGCAATTCCATATTTTCTAAGCGCCTCTTTTGTCGCCGGTCCCACAGCGGCAATTCTAGCTTTATAGAGCTCGCGAATATCCTTCCCCAGTCTCTCCAGGTGATCAAAGAAATACTCTACTCCATTTACGCTCGTAAAAAACACCCAGTCATACTCAGTCAGACGCTTCAGGGCAGCATCAGTCTCTTTCAGTTTCTCGCCGCTAGGCTTCACAATATCGATAACCGGAAACTCGTATGATTCCCCGCCAAGATTCTCGATCTTCCTTACTAAATCGCTTGCCTGTGTACGTGTGCGAGTAACGAGCACACGTGTTCCAAAGAGCGGCATAGCCTCCGCCCACTTTAGCTTTTCTCGCTGGTTCACCACTTCACCGACTACGGTAACCGCAGGCGGTTTAAAGTTCGCTTCTCTCACCTGCCGCTCTATGTCAGCCAAGGTCCCGACCAGCGTAGCCTGTTCTGCTCTTGTTCCCCAGCGAATGAGTGCAACAGGAGTCTCTGGTGAACGCCCATGAGCAATCAACTGCCTAGTAATGTGTCCTATGTTAGCTACGCCCATCATGAACACTAGAGTCCCTGTCGCCTTGGTAACCTTCTCCCAGTCTATAGATTCGTCCAGCTTGTCCGGACTTTCATGCCCTGTAATGATCGACAATGACGAAGCAAGCTCCCGATGGGTTACAGGAATGCCCGCATAAGCCGGAACAGAAATAGCGGCAGTAATCCCTGGAACGATCTCGTAAGCTATTCCATGTCTGCGAAGCATTTCTGCTTCTTCTCCAACTCGACCGAATATGGTCGGATCGCCGCCTTTGAGACGTACGACATTTTTGCCGGCCAACGCTAAATCAACCAGAAGCTGATTGATCTCCTCCTGCTTTAACGTATGCCGATCAGTACGCTTACCCACATAGATTTTCTCCGCTCCGCGCTTCATCTTCTTTAGCAAGCTTGGGTTAGCCAGACGATCATACACAATAACGTCGCCCTGCTCTATGCAGTTCAGGCCCTTTACAGTAATTAACCTTGGATCGCCAGGCCCCGCCCCAACCAAGTAGACTTTTCCCGTCATCTCTCACTCACTCCTTGGCAGCCGCCAGTATTTCATCCGCTCCTCTAGCGATCAGTGCGTTAGCCACTGCCTCACCAAGACGAAGTGGATCATCTCCCTTAAGGCTTTCCTTTAAAATAATGCTTCCGTCAGGAGAGCCTACCATTCCCGTCAAGACGATACCGCCGGCACCCTGTATTTCAGCTGCTTGATCAAAATGATCCGCCAGTACAGCGTATGCCCCAATAGGAACCTGGCAGCCTCCGTTAAGCTTCCACAGAAAACGGCGTTCTGCAGCAACTGTCAAAGCAGTATCACCATCATTAAATAGAGATAACAAATGGCGAACCTCATCATCGTTCTCACGGCACTCTATACCAAGCGCTCCTTGTCCGACCGCAGGCAGGCAAATATCCACCGGCAAATACGTCGTAGTTTTATCCTCCCAGCCCATTCGCTGCAAGCCTGCCGCCGCCAAAATAATGGCATCAAAGCCCTCTGTCTCCAGCTTGCGAAGCCGGGAATCAATATTTCCGCGAACAGGCTCAAGTATCAAATCAGGACGGTAAGCACTCAGCTGGCTTGAACGTCTTAAGCTGCTTGTACCGACCTTGGCTCCATGCGGAAGCTCATCCAGACTAAGTCCCCCCTTTGATATCAACGCATCTCTGGGATCTACCCGCAGCGGAACTGCCCCGTTCATCAATCCTTCCGGAAGCTCAGATGGCATGTCCTTCATACTATGTACTGCTAAATCAATCTCTCCATCCAGCATGGCTTGTTCGATTTCTTTAACGAACAGGCCTTTTCCGCCAACCTTGGAGAGTGTTACATCCAAAATGCGGTCACCCTTGGTCACTATTTTACGAGTTTCAAAATCAAACGGCAGCCCGTGCTCCTCACAAATAGCCTGCAGCGCACCAATAACCTGTCCCGTTTGAGTCAACGCCAACTGACTCTGTCTCGTACCTACAACAATTGTACGCTTCGTCATCTTTTTTCCTCCCGATGTTCTGCCATCTGTTCCTCGATCCAGCTTCTGATCATATCCGTATCCCAATCGCGAAAGGTCTCTGCAGAAATAGCAGACAATATATTCATCTCTGTTAATGAACGGAACATCTTCTTTCGAAGCTCCTCGCTGGTCACGACCCTCTTCACTTCTGATCTAACGCTGCTAAGAAAATGTATATACCTTTCATAAACGTCGCCATAATGCTCATTAATGTCACGGCACAAATCCCGTGAAGCCCCTGGCCCTGCACCCGAGGTTGATACGGCTACTACAAGCTCCTGTCGACGAAAAATGCTTGGTGTAATAAACGAACCTTTATCACCGTCTCCAGTATGATTCACCGGAATATTAAATAAATTAGCCTCCTGGACAACCGCCTTATTCACCTCGGCCTGGTTTGTAGCAGCGAATACAAGAAACGCCCCTTGAAGATCACCCTGCTGATATTGGCGATTCCTCCATAATAAAAGCCCCTCATCATACCATTGACGAAGCAAGTCAGTCAGCTCAGGGCTGACGACAACAATCTCAGCCTGTGCCTCCAGAAGAGACAACGCCTTACGCTCTGCAACTTGGCCACCGCCAACGATAACGCACCTTCGTTCATGCAGATTCAACATGATCGGAACATAATAGGCCAATGACGATCACTCCTCAGGTGTAATGCATATAGCATACTCTACCCTGCTTGATTTTTCCATTCCAGGCTCTCCGTAAAACAAAAAGCCCTGCGCCCATCCGCTTGCTTCCTGACCGCATGCAATAGCTGCAATCAAGGAAAATTCAACAGAAGGCTCAGGGCATTGTATGTCACAGTACCGTATTATACCGAAACCTGAACTAAAGGAATCTCGGATTTCAATTCTTGCTCAGGAGCTGTCTCGGAATGGATATCCAGTACTGGCACCTCTTGTGAAGCACCGCTCTCATTATGACTTTCCGTCATAATCTCGAGCTGCTCCTCCAGCGCAAAAATATGAGTGAACATATCCAGTGCTTCCGGGCCATGCTGCTCTCCGGCAAGCTCTTTAATCCGATTAATCGGATCATGCATCATTTGGTTCACAATACTTTTGGTAAGGCGACGAATAACTTTCCGCTGGCGCTCATCAAGCTCCGGCAGTTTATTAAACAGGCTTTCCAATGTAGTCTGATGGATTGTCGAGGACTTCTCCTGAAGCGCACGTATAACAGGCTTGACCCCCAAGGTTTGCAGCCATTTACCGAATGCAGCAATCTCCTCTTCGATCATTCCCTCGATTTTCACTGCTTCCTCACGCCGCATTTCAAGATTGCTCTCAACAATGCCTTCCAAATCATCAATATCATAGAGAAATACATTAGGTAATTCGCTTATTGCCGGATCAATATCACGAGGGACCGCAATATCGATCATAAATAACGGACGATCCTGGCGAAGCTTCATGCTTTGCGCTACTTGCGCTGATGTAATGATATAACCTTCCGCCCCGGTCGAGCTGATCAAAATATCAACATCAGACAATCTTTGCATGGCCTCTCTCATCGTACAAGGCGTTCCGTCGAATTTGGAAGCGAGCTCCTGTGCTCTACCAAACGTCCGGTTCGCCACAATGACCTCTTTTGCTCCCCCGCCGCTTAGATGCTTTGCAGTTAACTCACTCATTTTGCCAGCACCAAGGATAAGAACGCGCTTATCAGTAAAGCTGCCGAATACTCGCTTGCCAAGCTCTACTGCTGCATAGCTGACAGATACTGCACTTTCACCAATCGCCGTCTCGGAATGAGCCCGTTTGCTAAGTGTAATTGCCTGCTTGAACAGCATGTTAAACCATTTACCCGTCACCCGCTCACTCTGCGATAACAAAAAAGCGCTGCGAACCTGACCCAAAATTTGCGTCTCGCCAAGCACCATAGAATCAAGTCCACAGGCAACACGAAATAAATGACGAATCGCATCCTCATTCTCATACATATATAAATGCTTGGTAAATTCCTCTCTCGGAACTCCAAACCACTTCTCCATAAAACTACGGACATAATACCCGCACATCTGCAGACGATCTACGACAACATATATCTCTGTGCGATTGCAGGTCGCTATAATTACGCCTTCCAATACACTTGTTGTGCGTTCAAGCTCTTGAAGCGCTTGTGGCAAATCCTTCTCTGCAAATGAAAAACGTTCCCTGACTTCCACAGGCGCAGTCCGATAGTTCAACCCGACAACGACAATGTGCATTGCAAGTTCACCTGCCTTCGTTTGAAGTCTAAGCATGAATCTCAAACAAACTATGTTAATTATATCACAGAGGTTGTCCATCCCCTTGTGATTTTAATAAGATTTTTATGAATTATTTATGAATTGTAAACGTTAACTATTGATGAAAAAAGAATAACCATGGAATACCTCCATGGTTATCTTATTCTACCCAATTATCCAGAATCTATAAAGATTTGAATAATTTAGCACGTTATTTCTTTATACAAGTTCCACCTGATTAATTTCAGGCGTAACAACTTCAAGCTCACCTAAGCCGCGAATCAGTTTCTTCGCGTAAGCCTTCTCCGGCTGTAAAACGGTCACCAGGTAATCAATCGCCATTTGCGGATCTACGTTCTCACCACAGGTGTAACAATCAATAGCCGCAAACCCTCTCTCAGGATACGTGTGAATTGAGAGATGGCTCTCCGACAGCAAAACAAGTACTGTGGCACCTTGTGGCTCAAACTGTTTGGATTGCACGGACATCACCGTGGCTCCACAAGCTTCGGCAGCTTCTACCAAATGAGCTTGCAATAGCTCCGCGTTGTTCAGCACCTCAAAGTCTACTCCCCAAGTATCAACAGCAACGTGTCTTCCGAAAGTTGAATATTCCATCTTTCGGTTCCCCCTTCCTAGGAATAAAATGTTTGAAGAAATTTCATCCGCTAGGACCTACGTCATTCACTTCTCGAGGGAAAAATCTCTCGCAACATGTCCATGTCCTGAGTGAATCCTGGTTCCTATATTCTTTTCAACGTGATTAAAAATAACATCTATCCAAGACAAATGCAACACTTTTTTTATAAATTACCACAAGATTTGCCACATAAAAAAACTACCCTCTTATAGGGTAGTTTTCACTAATACATTATGCATTTAATCTTCGTGTGGTGACAATCAACCAGGAGGCCACTTAAGCTTCCAGAACGAACAAACGCCGTGTATGCTGGCGAAGCTCATCATCAATTCCGGTTACTCTATCACGATCGTTCGTAACAAATCGCAAATCCAGCAATGCATTAATGCTTTTCTGAATGGCGGCAATTTCCTGCTCTACATCGTTGTTGCGGAAAATACGATGCAACTCTCCAGCCGTATCCTTAAGCTCAAACACAAGTTTATAGGAGTCACGTGAATATTCTACGATTTTACGAACACGGCCTTCTTGATAATAATACATCATCATGAATCCATTATAAATTCTGGTGACCATACCCGATCCCTTAAAAGCAGCGAATAGAAGACGCATTACATTAGTTAAATGGGGTTTTTCCAAGCGGAAAGACAACTCGCAGACATAATAACCGTCTTTGCAGTCAAAAGGCAGATGGACTTCTTCACCGCCGTCATCCTCCAAAACCACTTCATGGGCACCGTTCTCAAGCACTTTAACCCGCTGTTGAACATGAGGATCATACACCTTGTGAACAAACTGAGACATCTGAACTTCCGACAAACGCAAACTGGCATTAACATACTCTGTGGCTAACCGCTGAGCCATAAAAATCTCCTCAATTCTTTTAGCAATCCTTTGTTTTAATAATTATACACCACACCTTAAAAACTTTGCTCAGCGTTCAAAACGTGAATTCCTGCCATTTTTCTGAAAAAAACGGATTAAGACGTTTTTATCTGCAAAAATCCCCCTGCATGCTCACTTTCCTGCTAAAAGTTCTTTAAATCCCTTCTGTATCCATCGATTCGTGACTGTTTTTTTGTTCTTCCATATACTGCTCGATATAATTCCAGAGCTCGTCCTTACCGATTCCTTCTTCAGAAGAAAACATAACAAAATGATCCTGCGGGCGCATCACCAAAGCATCCTTAATCATTTTTACGTGCTTTTGCCAACGGGACTTGGGAATTTTATCCGCCTTGGTAGCTACAACGCATACGGGAAAATCGTAATGCTTCAGCCAGTCATACATCAGCTCATCATCCTTGGATGGTGGATGACGCAGATCGATGACAAGAAGAACCAGCTTAAGCGTTTCTCTCTCCAGCAAATATTTCTCAATCATTGCTCCCCAGACCTGGCGCTGCGATTTAGAAACTTTGGCGTACCCGTATCCGGGAAAATCGACGAAATAAACAGCGTCATTAATTCGATAATAGTTTAAGTGCTGGGTTTTACCCGGAGTCGAGCTTGTACGGGCTAAATTTTTGCGGCTAATCATTCGATTAATGAGCGATGATTTGCCCACATTCGAACGCCCTGCCAGAGCAATCTCCGGCAAGGCATCGTCAGGGTATTGTTTCGGGCCTACGGCACTGATTACAAATTCTGCCTTCGTTACTTTCATTGTTCCAAATCCTCTCTAATGCAGCTCTGGCTGTTCCACGAGCGCATGCTCCAATACCTGATCCATATGGGATACAGGTACAAACACAACATCTTCCTTCACACTGTCTGGAATATCGCGCAAATCGCGTTCGTTGTCTTTGGGAAGCAGTATTTTTTTGTAGCCTGCACGGTGAGCTGCCAGGGATTTCTCCTTCAAGCCACCGATAGGAAGAACCCGTCCACGAAGCGTAATCTCTCCGGTCATCGCAACATCCTTGGATACATGACGACCTGTTAGAGCAGATATTAACGCTGTAGCAATCGTAATTCCTGCGGAAGGTCCATCCTTCGGAATAGCTCCCTCAGGAATATGAATATGAATATCGTTCTTCTCATGAAAATCAGGTGAAATTCCTAGCTCAACCGCTTTGGACCGCGTATAACTGAAGGCCGCCTGAGCTGACTCTTTCATCACATCGCCGAGCTTGCCCGTTAAAGTGAGCTTGCCGGTACCCGGCACTACCGTTACTTCAATAATCAGAGTCTCACCGCCAACCTCTGTCCAGGCAAGACCTGTAACCGTACCGACCTGATCCTCGAGCTCAGCGACCCCATAACGGTATTTGGGGATTCCTAAATAATCTTTAATGTCATCAGGGTTAATTGCGATTTGCTCCACGCCTTCAGACACGATTTTTCTGGCAGCCTTTCTGCACAATGCAGCTACTTGCTGCTCCAAATTACGGACGCCGGATTCACGAGTGTACTCGCGAATCGTTCGAAGGATCGCATCATCGCCTATTTCAAGCTGCTTCTCCTCAAGCCCGTGCTCCCGCTTCTGCTTAGGCAGCAGATAACGAGTAGCGATCTGCAGCTTCTCCAGTTCCGTATAACCCGGAATATACAACATTTCCATACGGTCAAGGAGCGGCCGGGGAATGTTGTGCACCGCATTCGCGGTCGTAACGAACATGACATTAGATAAATCAAACGGTACTTCAATAAAATGATCGCTGAATGTATTATTTTGTTCCGGATCAAGAACCTCAAGCAATGCGGATGAAGGATCACCGCGGAAATCAGAAGCCATCTTATCTATTTCGTCCAGCAAAAATACCGGATTCAGCGTTCCTGCCGTTTTCATTCCTTGTATAATGCGTCCCGGCATCGCACCAACGTAAGTGCGTCTGTGACCGCGAATTTCGGCCTCATCCCGAACTCCTCCCAAGGAAATGCGGACAAATTCTCTGCCAAGGGAACGGGCGATCGAACGGGCAAGTGAGGTTTTACCTACCCCCGGAGGTCCCACCAGGCACAAAATAGGTCCTTTAAGCTTCTTTACCAGCTTCTGAACTGCCAAATATTCGAGCACTCGCTCCTTAGGCTTATCAAGTCCATAATGATCCTCATTGAGAACCTGTTCCGCCTTGCCCAGATCGAGATCATCTTCAGTCTTATTGTCCCATGGTAAGCTGAGCAGCCAATCCACATAATTACGAATGACTCCGCCTTCTGCAGAGCTTGCCGGCATTTTCTCCAGCCGATCGATTTCTTTAAGCGTCTTCTCGCGTACCTTGTCAGGCAAGCCCTTCTCTTCAAGCTGTGCACGAAGCTCTTCCACTTCTCCCGCACGGCCTTCCTTTTCGCCCAATTCCTTTTGGATCGCTTTCATTTGCTCCCGCAAATAGTATTCCTTCTGCGTCTTCTCCATCTGCTTCTTGACACGTTGACTGATCTTGCGTTCCAGCTCAAGAACTTCTCTCTCATTATTCAAAATGTCAAGGAGCTTCTCAAGACGCTTTCTAACATCAATCAGCTCCAGGATTTCCTGCTTATCCTTAATTTTGAGGGATAAATGGCTTGTAATGACATCCGCCAGTCGTCCGGCCTCTTCAATATCAGATACCGCGGCCAAGGTCTCCGGGGTCACCTTCTTGGATAAATTGATATAATGTTCAAATTGAGCAAGTACCGTACGCATCAGCGCATCCACTTCAGGATCATCAGTTTCTTCCTCAGGACGCTCCTTTGCAGCTACCTCGTAATATTCATCATTATCCAAATACTCTACAATCTCGGCACGTTCCAGTCCTTCGACCAGCACTCTTATCGTACCGTTAGGAAGCTTCAGCATCTGGCGCACTTTCGCCACAGTACCGATTCGGAATATATCCTCTTGGCTCGGCTCTTCAATGTTCACTTCAGATTGAGAACAAAGGAGAATTAAATTATCGTCGACCATCGCTTTTTCCAGCGCCTTCACAGACTTTTCTCTTCCTACATCCAGATGCAGTACCATGCTTGGGTAGACAAGAAGGCCTCGCAAAGGCAATAAAGGAAATCGACGACCTTTAGATTTATGGGGTCCCATCGCTTTCGCACCTCCAGAAGTTCTCGGGTCAATATCATTCCTATTTTAGCAAATGTTACATGAAAACACCAACGAAGAGCGGCTGCTTGCTGACAGCCGCTCCATTGTTATACAACGTTATTTGAAGATGGTGACTCTGCATGAAGAAATGGAGTTGGTGCCGGTGCCGGAGCAAACAGCTCTTCTACTTGAGACAGACCAAAATTTTTATCAGCCTCCGGCCCGAATACATGCCTGAACACCTCGCTTACGGACTCAACCGGAAACACCCGCAATCCATCGAGTCCCTCGAACAGCGTCTGCCAGTTATCCTTAGGGATTAGCACCGTCTTGGCCCCCGCCTGGAATGCAGCCTCGACTTTAGCTACTACACCTCCGACCGGCTTCACTTTGCCGTAAATACCAAGCTCTCCGGTCATCGCTATTCGGTGATCTACCGGGACACGCTTTATCGCCGATGCAACAGCAGTGGCGATTGCCAGACCGGCGGATGGTCCATCTATCGGCGTTCCGCCCGGAAAATTGATGTGAAGATCGTAGCCGGACGGGTCAAGGCCGATCCGCTTTAGTACTGTTAGCACATTCTCCACCGAGCCCTTGGCCATACTCTTTCGGCGCAGGGTGCGGCTTCCGCCCCCAATCTCCTCTTCATCAACGACCCCTGTAATATTATATGTGCCTTTTCCCGGCTCTACCGGAACCGCAGTCGCCTCGATTTCCAGGAGCGTACCCATATTGGCACCGTAAACCGCAAGGCCATTTACGACACCAATTTCCGAATGGGTTGGAATTTTCCGATCGGGACGAGGTGCAAGCTGACTGCTCGTAGCTACCCACTCCAGATCAGAGGCCAGCAGATGATCTCTTTTCTCTGTAAGAGCAAGACCGGCGGCAAGCTGCACCATATTTACGGCTTCACGCCCGTTTGTCGCATATTTTTTAATGACCTCCACAGCTTCCGGACAAGGCTGAAATCCGATTCTTTTCACGGCATCATCAGCAATTTGTGCAATTTCCTCCGGTAAAAGAGGTCGAAAATAAATCTCCATGCAGCGCGACCGTAGCGCAGGAGGTATTTCCTGGGGTGAACGGGTAGTCGCACCCACCAAACGAAAATCCGCGGGCAGTCCATTCTGAAAAATATCGTGAATATATGCCGGGGTACCCAGATCCTCCGAGTTATAGTATGCACTCTCAAGATACACTTTACGATCCTCAAGCACCTTAAGTAGTTTATTCATCTGAATCGAATGCAGTTCTCCAATTTCGTCAATGAACAAAATTCCACCGTGCGCCTTGGTGACTGCACCCGGCTTTGGCTGCGGAATGCCGGCGACTCCCATAGCTCCTGCACCTTGATAAATCGGATCATGCACCGACCCAATTAACGGATCGGCGATGCCCCGCTCATCAAACCGGGCGATTGTCGCGTCAATTTCCATAAATTTCGCATCCCCCTTAAATGGGGATACCGGATTTTTCTTCGCTTCCTCCATAACTACACGAGCTGCTGCTGTCTTCCCTACTCCTGGCGGTCCATAAATGATCACATGCTGAGGATTAGCGCTGCATAGCGCAGCTTTTAGTGCACGAAGACCGTCCTTTTGACCCACAATATCGTTCATCGAAGCCGGACGAGTTCGCTCGGCAAGCGGTTTGGTTAGCGATACCGCTCTTAGCTTGCGCAGCTTTTCCATCTCTTTGCGTGATTCACGGTCAACGGCAGTCCTATTTCCCTTCTGACTGCGCAATTGGTTCCAGAAGTAGAGACCAATCACAACCGCAAAAAACATTTGTACTGACATCAGAATAATATTCAAGTTCATATGACTGAGCCTCCCCACTTTAACTGATACTTGGTAGTATAGCCTTTTCGCTCCAACATAAACGGGGGATTATTGTAAAAGTATGCTGAACCTGCGAATAGAGTCGGACTCCCTGGCTTTAATGAGTTAACTTCGGCTACAAATCAAAAAAAGCCGCAAACTGCCTGGAATGCAGCTTACGGCTTTATTAATTCTTGTAAGTAATGAAAAAAAGCTTGTAATTATGCCTTTGCATGACTGCGATGCTCTTTGCGGCCTGGTATTTCTCCAGTCTCCTCGAACACCTCTACTATATGATCAATTTCCTTCTTAAGCTCATTAAGCAGCTCAGCCTCTGGAACTTTACGAATCATTTCGCCATAACGGAACAGGAGACCTTCTCCGCGAGCCCCCGCGATACCGATATCGGCTTCACGGGCTTCGCCCGGTCCGTTAACCGCGCAGCCAAGCACCGAAACCTTGATTGGCACTTTAAGGTTGGAAATATAATCCTCTACTTCATTAGCAATAGAGAAGAGATCGATATCCAGTCGTCCGCAGGTTGGACAAGATACAAGGGTTGCCGCATTGGTAATGAGACCGAATGTTTTCAGCAGTTCCCTTGCGACCTTAACCTCCTCTACCGGGTCGGCACTAAGCGAAATACGCAAAGTTGAGCCGATTCCCATCGAGAGCAGTGCACCAATTCCCGCTGCACTCTTCACAGTACCGGAGAACAAAGTACCCGCTTCCGTAATTCCTAAATGAAGAGGATACGGGATAACTTCAGCAGCTTGTCTATAAGCCTCGATTGCCATTGGCACATCAGATGCTTTGAGAGATACGATAATATCGTGAAAATCAAGCTCCTCCAAAATTCCAATATGGAAAAGAGCGCTCTCCACCATGGCTTCAGGAGTTGGAAATCCGTATTTTTCAAGCAAATGGTTCTCAAGCGAGCCTGCATTAACGCCGATTCGGATCGGGATACCGCGTTCTTTACATGCTTTTACTACAGCCTCAACCTTTTCACGACGACCGATGTTCCCCGGATTAATCCGTACCTTATCGATGCCGTTCTCGATCGCCAGCAAAGCTAGTTTGTAATTAAAATGTATATCAGCTACGAGCGGAATATGAATTTGCTTCTTGATCTCTTTGATCGCCGCAGCCGCCTCTTCGTTATTCACCGTCACACGTACAATTTGGCAGCCGGCTTCTTCAAGGCGAAGAATCTCAGCAACAGTAGCGGCTACATCAGCCGTTTTTGTAGTACACATGCTCTGAATGATCACTTCGTTGCTGCCGCCAATCGTCAGATTACCGACTTTTACTGGCCGCGTATCTTGTCTCAAGAATGTCATATCAGGTCTCTCCTATAACGCCAAAGCTCCACCCCTACATATATAGAGCGCTAAAAAATACGCCTATCATGTAAAGGTGGAGAAAATTGGCATTTATTTTATCACGTAATACATCTAATTGGACGCCTTACGCGCTCTCTTCTTGTTTCTTGCTTTTTGTTGTTTCCAGCTCAGGCAATGTCTTCTCCTGAACAACCTTTTCTGTGATTATACAATCCGCGATGTCGTCGCGCGAAGGCACCTCATACATCACGTCGAGCATAATTCCTTCAATGATCGCACGTAGTCCACGCGCACCGGTATTGCGTTTGATAGCCTCACGCGCAATAGCCTCCAGAGCTTTTGGTTCGAATTGCAGGTTCACACTATCGAGCTCCAGGAGCTTCTGATATTGTTTCACCAGAGCGTTCTTAGGCTCTGACAAAATACGAACGAGCGATTTCTCATCAAGCGGCTCCAAAGTAGAGATAACCGGAAGACGGCCTACAAACTCAGGAATCAGACCAAATTTAAGCAGGTCTTCCGGAAGCACCATAGACAAATATTCGCCAGGCTTCAGTTCCTTTTGTCCATCATTAGCCGCATTAAAGCCGATTACTTTTTTACCAATCCGACGTTTGATCATCTGTTCAAGCCCGTCAAACGCACCGCCGCAAATAAACAAAATGTTAGTCGTATCGATTTGAATAAATTCTTGATGTGGATGCTTACGTCCGCCTTGCGGAGGTACGGAAGCAACCGTGCCTTCAAGGATTTTCAAGAGCGCCTGCTGAACGCCTTCGCCCGATACATCCCGTGTAATTGATGGATTCTCGGATTTACGAGCTACTTTATCAATTTCATCGATGTAAATAATGCCGCGTTCTGCTTTTTCCACATCATAATCAGCAGCCTGAATCAGCTTGAGCAAAATATTCTCGACATCTTCCCCAACATAACCGGCCTCAGTCAGTGAAGTTGCATCTGCGATCGCAAACGGCACATTCAAAATTTTAGCCATCGTTTGAGCCAGCAGAGTTTTACCTGAGCCTGTTGGACCCAATAACAAAATATTACTCTTCTGCAGTTCAACATCTTCGATCTTGCTCTGTGTATTCACACGTTTGTAGTGATTATATACTGCTACAGACAGAGATTTTTTAGCAAAATCCTGCCCGATCACATACTGGTCCAGAATATCGCGAATTTCCTTTGGTTTAGGAATTTCTTTCAGATCGAATTCTTCCTCATGCCCAAGCTCTTCTTCTACGATCTCTGTGCACAATTCAATACACTCATCACATATATAAACGCCGGGACCGGCAACAAGCTTGCGAACCTGTTCCTGCGATTTACCGCAGAAGGAACATTTCAGTTGTCCTTTTTCGTCGTTAAACTTAAACATATACACACCCCTTTATGATTTGATGGGCTTATTGATGACCTGGTCGATAATCCCATAGTCTTTAGCCTCTTCCGCACTCATGAAGAAGTCGCGGTCCGTATCGCGCTGAATTTTATCAAGGGGTTGACCCGTCCGATCTACATATATCTGATTCAGTTTTTCCCTTGTCTTGATAATCCAGTCGGCATGGATCTTAATGTCCGTGGCTTGACCTTGAACGCCGCCCAACGGTTGATGAATCATAACCTCACTGTTAGGCAGAGCAAAGCGTTTGCCAGGCGCACCCGCCGTAAGCAAAAGAGAACCCATGCTGGCAGCCATCCCAACACAAATAGTGGATACATCAGGCTTAATGTATTGCATTGTATCATATATACCCATCCCCGCGGTCACAGAACCACCTGGAGAATTGATATACAAATGAATATCCTTCTCCGGATCTTCCGCAGCCAGGAACAATAGCTGGGCTATTACGAGATTGGCTACGTCATCGTCAATCGCGTTGCTGAGAAAAATGATACGATCCTTGAGCAGTCTTGAATAAATATCGTAAGACCGTTCTCCCCGGTTTGTTTGTTCTACGACCATAGGTACCAGACTCATGTGACCAACCTCTTTTCCTTTTCAAATATCCTGCGCTTACAGCATTATTCTATCACGTTTAAAAACGCATGTCATTTTTCACACTATACAGTCTATGACCTTCGAAATGCAATATATACCCCTTCACTCTTTATAGGATAAAGTGGAAATAATTGTATGCCGAAAAGGTGAAAAATTAAGGCACGCATCAATATACGTGCCTTAACATTTGCTTTCGTTATGATCCAATACTTGATGTCAATGGATAGAAATTTTACTCTTCAGTTGCTTCTTCGGCTTCTTCTTCAGCTTTAGCCGCCTTTTTCGTTGATTTCTTCGCTGGCTTTGCAGCTTCTTCTTCTGCAGCAACTTCCTTGCTATTTTCAACGAGGAATTCAACTGTTTTACGAATAGTTACATCATCATTCAAGCTGCTAAGTGATCCATTAGCTGCAAGAATGTTACGGATTTCTTCCGGAGTGCGTTTGTACGCATCAGCCATATCTGCAACTTCTTTGTTGATTTCTTCTTCAGTAGCTTCAATCTTCTCAACTTTTGCGATTTGCCCAAGAACAAGATTGTTACGAACACGTTTAAAAGCGTCGTCTTTCATTTGTTCTTTCAAATCATCAACCGTTTGACCGGAGAAGGACAGGAACATTTCGAGGTTCATACCTTGGGAACGAAGACGATTTTCGAAATCGCGAACCATGTTTTGAACTTCGCCGTCTACCATAGCTTCCGGAATTTCTACTTCAGCGTTATCGCCAACTTTGTCGACTACAGCCGCTTCTTTAACACCCTTAGCTTCTTGCTCTTTACGAGCTGCCAATTCCTTCTTCAAATCTTCTTTATATTCTTCCAAGGTGTCGAATTCGCTAACGTCCTTCGCAAATTCATCATCAAGTGCAGGAAGCTCTTTACGTTTGATTTCATGTACTTTTACTTTGAATACAGCTTCTTTACCAGCCAGATCTTCAGCATGGTAAGTTTCAGGGAATGTTACAGTTACGTCTTTGAAGTCGCCAGTAGCAAGACCTACTACTTGCTCTTCAAAACCCGGGATGAAAGCACCGCTTCCAAGTTCCAGAGAGTAACGCTCTGCTTGGCCGCCTTCAAAAGCTACGCCGTCAACAGAACCGTCAAAGTCGATAACTACAGTGTCGCCGTTTTGAGCTGCTTCGTCATCAATAACAACGAGCTCTGCATGACGTTGTTGAAGACGCTCAAGCTCTTGGCCCAATTCCTCTTCAGTAACTTCAACGCTGGCAGCCGGTACTTCGATTCCTTTGTATTCGCCAAGAGTAACCTCAGGCTTAACCGTTACTTTAGCTTTGAATTTGAAAGCTTGTCCTTTTTCGAATTGCTCTACGTCAATTTCAGGACGATCCACAGGGAAGATCTCAGTTTGATCAATAGCCTCTGTGTATACTTCAGGAAGCAAGATATCGATAGCATCTTGATACAAGCTTTCAACACCAAAACGGGATTCGAAAATAGTCCGAGGCACTTTACCCTTACGGAACCCTGGTACGTTAACTTTCTTAACTACTTTTTGAAAAGCTTTATCCAGTGCAACAGATACGCGATCTGCTTCCACTTCAACCTCAAGTACACCGAGGTTCTTCTCTATTTTTTCCCAAGTTGCTTTCATTTTATGCTTTCCCCTCCAAATTTCACTATACTTAAAATACTGAAACCGATCGCGATAAAGCAGCTATCCAGGTTCCAGTATAGCTGTCCTTAGTCCACGTTCAGAATAACCACTATATTATAAACAACAATACATCTTTTTACAAGAGCCGTTACAACTCCGGATGCTGTAGATTTAGGTCTGGCTCTGTGCACCTGCAGCAATAAACTGCCGCATGGAGCGGCATGCCTGTTCAAAACGAAGTCTCAAGCTGTCTGTTATCCCGTACAAACTGCGGACTTCTTCATCAGTTATTCCACCAGGCAGACTATCGGAAATCATTAGATGTAAAGCTGCTGCCCAAATATCGATTGCTGCATGATCTTCGCTCAGCATGGAAGTGTAATCCCTCGTCCCATAAACTGCCATAACAAATTGTGTCCACAGCTCCTGAGCAAAATAAAACAAAGTCGGATCGTGCACCTGAGTCTGATCCCCAACCCGTTCTACAATGCTCTGAATCGACTGAGGGAACTCTTCCGGCTTTAACGGAATGGATTCAATTTCAATGCTTACCGGTTCTCCTCTTCGAAAAAGAGAAACCGTTCCCTGCGTTCCTCTTCGCTTCAAAATTTGAAGAATCCGGAATTGCAGCAGCGGATGCAGCGAGTTCTCTGTTATCCACTGAATAAGCGCCTCATCCACTTCTGGTCTATCCAGATAGGCAAGCTGCTCAAGCGCTAAAAAGGTTTGCTCTGACAACGGTTTCTCCATCACAGTGCGCAGCAGTTTATCCGCGTAGTCTTTATCCTCAGCAAGCTTCGCTTCCACGTGCAGCCTTGCCATCGTCTCCTCGTCTTCATCCTCATCGTCATGGTCAAATCCGTCTTCTCCGGAATCCTTTCCGAGCTTTGGAAAGGCGGTGACCAGCCACTCCAGCAAAGCCCTCCACTCATCATAATGTCTTGGGTCTTGCCCTTGGCATTGGAGCAGAAATCTAAGAAGATCGGCAGCCTCACCGTATCTTTCAGTTTCCAGCATTCTTGTCAATTCTATCTGATATAAATCAAGTGTTTTCGGAAATAGTACGATATTATCAGTGTTGTCCTTCCCGTCGGGCCGATTGATGTTAATATGGGCACCTCCTTTCAACCGAACTTAATTACTTGAGATTATAGCATAGTGATTATCGAAGTAAAAAATCCACACCATCTAATATTAAACCTAATAAGATATTGCATAACTTTATTTCCTGTGATAGAATATTTTTTGCTTGCGTTTTATTTAATTGCACATGTCCCAGTAGCTCAGCTGGATAGAGCAACGGCCTTCTAAGCCGTCGGTCGGGGGTTCGAATCCCTCCTGGGACGTATCTAAACAAAACCAGTTCATTTTGAACTGGTTTTGTTTCGTCCACGAGGCGAGAACCACATGGGGGACATCGGAAGCAAGGGGCATCGCATTGGAGGTTATGCAGCCGATGCAGCCGATGCCTGAGCATTGGAGGCGATGGAGGCGATGCAGCCGATGCCTGAGCATTGGAGCCGGGACGATGACCTGGGCCATTGGGGCTCATTCCTGAGCCTTTGGAGTTGAGCCGATGGGGGGGCTCGCGCGGCAGCGAGACTCCGCTCAGTCCATCGCTCGACTCCAATGCTTAGGTCATCAGATATCCAATGGTCCAGGTCTGGAGTGTCTGGTACGTCCGGTACAGAGGCTCTCCTATACAAATTGCTGCAAAAGTGCAGGCTTTGAGCTTGAACATCGTTTGTCCTGGTGATAAACCTGCAAAAGTGCAGTTTTTTTACTCTAAATGAGCTGAATCAGTAGTTTTGACCTCAAAAAGATGCACTTTTGCATGAATTTAACCTGGCTGCTCCAATTGACCAAAAAAAGATGCACTTTTGCAGTAATTTCGCCTTGGAGAGTCTTGGGAATTCTTTGTAAAGTCTTTCGGAGAGTCTTTTTTGTGCATCAGGAGCTGAACCCACCCTTACTAGCCGGAAATAGGCCGATTTCATCGCTTCCCTTAGTTTTTTGTCCAATATTTTCCATCACACCTCTACCTGCAAAGCCGCCCGTTATGTAATACAGCAAGAAGACGCCTCACCTCATGTGTGTTCGTGTGTCCGTGTGTCCGTGTGTCCCTTTATCCTTTATCCTTATATCCCTTATATCTTATATCTTTATTTCCTTATTTCCTTATTTCCTTAACCCTCGTGTCTACATGCCTCATGATCTTTTCAGTCACTCACAGACAGTTCGGCCCAAAACATAACTTTTCGCTTTTTTCAAAGCATCTTTCTTAAATGCTGCCTTCGAATCCTCAGCAAGTTCTTTAGCGAACTGACGCCTCATTCTCTCCCGGGATCGGAAGCTTGTTTAATGTTGTTGTCTGTGCTTCAGCCTTAGTAGGCGGATTATTTGACTTTTGACCATAAATTTCGCAATTGCACACCTATTTTACATATAGTTCATATAGTTCATACAGTTCATTCAATTCATTCAATTCATTCAATTCATTCAATTCATTCAATCCATTCAATCCAAGTCAATTCAGTCAATTCAGTCAATTCAATCAATTCATTCAGTCCATTCAATTCATTCAGTTCATTCAATCCAATCAATTCAATCAATTCAATCAATTCAATCAATCCATTCAATCCATTCAATCCATTCAGTTCATTCAATCCATTGGTTTCTCTTTCTCCATCATGCAACCGCCGAATATTCTTTTACGCAAATTAGTACAAAATTGAGATTTATGTATTAAATAGAGTACAATATCGGTGATTACAGCTATAAGATTCAAGGAGGTACAAGGAGATGAGTTTTACATTGGCTCTTGGGGCGAAGGCTCCTGATTTTGAATTACCGGCAACTGACGGAACGACATATTCTCTGGATTATTTTGCAGAAGCGCCGTATCTGGTTGTATTCTTTACTTGCAATCATTGCCCCTTCGTTGTTGGATCAGATGAGGTGACTCGCCAAACTGCGGAAAAATACCGTGAGCGCGGGGTTTCCTTTGTAGCGATCAACTCTAACAGCGAGAGTACGCATCCTGAGGATTCCTTCGATCATATGGTGAAGCGGATGGAGCAGCACCACTTTCCTTGGGTCTATCTCAGGGATGAGGATCAGAAAATTGCTCTGGCTTATGGCGCGCTTCGCACTCCGCATTTCTATGTATTCGATCAGGAACGCAAGCTTGTATACACAGGAAGAGGGGTCGACAACCCTCGTGAAGCGTCCAAGATGACTGTAAACGATCTGGACAGAACATTGGACGAGCTGACTTCAAATCAGCCTATTTCCGTGCCTGCTACGAATCCTATCGGCTGTAATGTGAAATGGGAAGGACAGGATGCCCACTGGATGCCGGCGGATGCCTGTGATTTGGTGTAAAGTATGAGCATTTACGATTTCAACGTAACAACGATCGATGGAAAAGAAGCTACGCTTGCACCTTATAAAGGAAAGGCGCTGCTTATCGTCAATACAGCAAGTGCGTGCGGCTTAACTCCACATTATAAAGGCCTTCAGGAGCTGTACAGCAAATACCAGGATCAAGGGCTTGTCGTGCTCGGCTTTCCTTGCAACCAATTTGCAGGACAGGAGCCTGGGACGGAGGAGGAGATTCAGAGCTTTTGCGAGCTTAACTATCAAGTAACTTTTCCGATGTTCAGCAAAATAGACGTTAAAGGCGAAAATGCCCATCCGCTATACCGTTACCTTGTCGAAAACACACCTGCTCCATACAAAACGGGAGATATTGAATGGAATTTTGTAAAATTCCTAATAGACCGCAATGGAAGCATCGTCAAGCAATTCAGTGCACGCACAGAACCTGCTGAGCTTGAGGACGAAATCAAACAGCTTCTGTAAAAAGATATAGACCTGCTAAAAAATGATTACTGATCTGAGCTAAAAAAGATTACTGCTCTGCTAGAAAAATTACTGACCTTCTGATAGATTACTAACCTTCTGATAGCAAACGCAAATAACCTTCAACTAACCATTATATTGGTCATGTTGAAGGTTTTTTTTGCAGCTGCTCCCTACTTTCTGATATTCCGTCTATTAAACCATAGAGGCACGCGGAACAGCATATTAATTAGAAGCACAACAAATACGAGCACGGCCGCTGACTTATCCGCAATTTGGCGGGCATCCTCAACGATCGCTTCAGATTGCACATACCACAAATGAACAGCCAGCGTCTCACCAGGCGAGAAGAGGTTGAAATCCCACATTTCTCCCGAGGTACTTAACCCAGCCGTCAAAATAATAACCGCGGATTCACCGAAGGCACGCCCTGCCACCAGGCAAATCCCGGTAATAATCGCTTCCATAGCTACGGGAATAACAATCGTGCGTATCGTCTGATACTTGGTCGTACCCAGCGCATATGCCGCATTCCGTAAATCGTTAGGAACAGCACGAACCGCTTCTTCCGTTACTCTCGCAAGCATTGGCAGATTGAGGAACGCTAGACTGACAGCTCCCCCCAGAATCGTAAGACCGATGCCAAAATACTCTGCAAAAATAGCCAGGCCAAGCATACCGAACACAATCGATGGAACCGACGAGAGCGATTCCACGCAAATGCGCAGCACCTCGGTGAATTTATTTTTCGGAGCATACTCTGCCATATAAATGCCTGCACCAACTCCGATCGGGATAGAAATCAGCAGGGACAGGATTAATATATAGAAGGAATTGAACAGCATAGGTCCGATACCACCGCCGGCATCTATCTCTTCCGGCAATTTTATCAGGAAGTCAAAGGTAATTTCACTAAGTCCTTTACCCAATATGGTAATCAACAGCCATGCAATAAATAGAAGAATCAGTGCGCCGAGACCATAGAAGCATCCCGTTGCCAAACGATCTATAAATACGGAACGTACATTTTTTTTCGTTCTGGCAAAATGGTTCACGCCTCATGCCCTCCTTTTCTGCCCAAATAACGAATGAACAGAATTAGAATGAACGAAATCAGGAGCAGCAGGAAAGCCATCATATGGAGCGCATGATTCCACGTAGAATCAAATTCTACATTCGAAATTTGCATAACGATATTACTTGTTAACACGGATGCCGGAGAGAATAGTGATTTCGCAAGCTGAGCCGTATTACCGATAACCATGACTACAGCCATCGTCTCTCCTATCGCTCTGGTCATTCCCAGAATCACGGAGGCAATGATCCCGCGACTTGCTGCAGGAAGAACTACCTTAAAGATTACCTGCAATCGGGTTGATCCAAGGGCATAGGCTGCCTCGCGGTATTTTTTAGGCACAGCGACAATGGCATCGTCACTTACACGACTTATTGTTGGCAAAATCATTATGGTAAGAACCAACGCCGCTGCGAGCAAACCATCGCCAAGACCTTCTCCACTGACTTCCCTTAGAATCGGCAGCAGGACTGTTAATCCCAAATAACCATATACAATAGACGGAATCCCTACCAACAAATCGAGAACAGGACGGAAGAAGCTTTTTAACCATTTCGGTGCAATTTCCGCGATAAGGATCGCCATACCTACAGAGATTGGAACCGCAATAATCAACGTGAGAAAGGTTAGCGACAGTGTATTTATGATAAATAATGCCGCTCCAAAATTCCCCTCCTCAGGAGCCCAATTCATTGAGAAGAAAAAATCAACGACAGACACTTCTTTAAAAGTGAGGATAGCTGTTCTCCCGATAAAAAAAATAACCATGGCCAGCACAAAGCACAGCATTAAAATGCTAAACAAAAAATAGTTTTTAAAGAGCTTATTCATGAAGTTGGCCCAAACCTGATGCCTGGTGAATTTGCCACCTGCTTTGAATTTAGGGCGCAGCTCCTCCTGTGGAAGTGCTTCACGGACTGACGTGCTCACTTTTATTTCCTCCTATACAGCAGCCAGCCCCATCATATCAGGGCTGGCCGGTTTTACGACTATTATTTCATTGCCGAAATCGGGATGAATTTCAACTTTTTCAGTGAGCCTTCTTGGAACTTTTTGCTTTGCACATATTCGATGAAAGCTTTTGTTGCTCCCGTTGGTTCACCTTTTGTCATGTAATATCCATAAGACCAAATTTTATATTTTCCGTTAATAACATTTTCAGTCGTAGCAGCTACGCCATTGTGTTTTACTGCTTTAATGTCGCTGCCTGTAATGTAAGTCAAATCAATGTATCCAATCGAGTTAGGAGTTGTAGCTACCGCAGTTTTCATGTCGCCGCTGGAGCCAACCTCCTTATAGTTCTTTTCTTTCTTCACGATGTCGCCACCGCCGAGAGCTTTAGCCTGGTAGTTAACACGTGTACCGGAGCCGAATGAGCGAGTAATAACTACGATATCTTTATCTTCCCCGCCTACGTCCTTCCAGTTCGTAATTTTCCCGGAGTAAATGCCCTTTAACTGCTCAGTTGTCAGGTCATCTACTTTAACGCTTTTGTTCACGATTGTTGCAAACGGGATAACGGCTACTTTATTGGCAACCTGACCCGCGAAGGCTTTGAAGCCTGGAACGTCGATGCTCGCATCCCAGTCACACGCGCCGATATCAGCGATTCCTTTTTTAACAGCTTGTGGACCTGTTACGGAGCCTTTACCGGATGCCGCAATTTTTACCTTTGGATGCAGCTTCTGGAACTCCTTCGCAGCTTGCAGCGTAAGAGGCAGCAATGCCGTAGAACCATTTACTGTGATTTTACCCTTCAAATCGTCCTTTGCCATCGCCGGACCAGCGATCGCTGACGTTAACACAAATGCAGAAGCCAGCGCTACGAGTGAAAGCTTTTTAAATAATTTCATTAAATTTATAACTCCCTTCAATCTACCCTAATTATTTTGTTAATTCAGCGGTTGCTCCGCCCTGAACCAAGACAACTTTTCCATCTTCAATTAGAACAATGCTTCCGTTAGGAGAAACTTCTAATTCGCTAACGCTTTTTTCTGTGCTATACAGCTCTGTTTTAGCTCCGGAAGCCGCAATTTCATAAACCTTGCTAACGCCGTTAACATCGGCCAATACGATCACTTTGCCAGAGATCAGTTTTGCCGAAAGAACATCAATATCAGCTGCCAGATCGGATTCCTTAGTACCGTCAGCAGAAATAATCTTAAGCACGCTGTTTTCGATAACACCTTCCGGGTCAGCACTTACATAAGTAACCTCACCGCTGCTTAACAGCGACAGGAAGAGTTTATTATCCAGCTTGCTCGTTAATTGAACAGGTTTAGCATCCTTTTTAGTAAGGTCAAGTGAGAACAGCTGAGTTCCAGCTTTGGAATAATCGATTTTCAAAGACTCTTCCGTACCTGCTTTATCTACTTCAGCCGTACCTGTTACGTTAACGAAATAAACTAGCTTTTTCAGGTCCGCTGATACTTGAACCTCTGATTTATTCTCGACTTTGTCCGCCAATACTGCCGTTACTTTACCAGTCTCTACGTCTATGTAAGCAATCTTCTCTTGTTTGTCGCCCTGGATAAAATAAATTCTCTTAGCATCTTGAGACCATACCAAGTCTGTTTTTACCGTAGTGTCCGATCCAATTTTCTCTACGAGACCGTTGGATGTGTTGATCACAAACAGCTCACCGTTGTCATTCGTAAATGCAGCCTTAGTGTGGTCCGGAGAAACCGCGGCACCGGCAGCACCATCATTTGAAGAGAAAACTTCATAATCTCCACCTGTGTGGAGCTTAATCAATTGTGGAACTTCTCCATCCTCTTGGATAACGATCACATTTCCACTTGCATCAAAGAAAGGGGTTGAAAAATCGCCTGAAAGACGACTAGTGCTTTTCACTTCGCCGCTCTTAGCCAAAATTTCTCCACCGAGCGCTTCAACTACAGAAGACAATTCTACAAAAATAGCATTGTTCACGTTTTGTGGAGCCTTTGCAAATGAAGCGGACGCTCCATCCAACTGATAGCTTGCAGATCCAGTATGGAGGCTAAGAGTGTGAAGTTCAGATGCATCTTGCACTACAATATTTCCGCCATTATTCGGCTTAACAGCAGCACCGAGAGCATTTGCCAAATCTCTTAACGAGTACAAAGTAGTATTTCCTACTACAACGGTTCTAATAGATACCGCGCTCCCGTCAATCGTCAGGCTTCCGTTTACAACTTTCAATTGACTTGCAGCCGCGCTATTCGCAGCTACTTTCTTAGTCAGATCCGCTGTAGCGCCTGCACTACCTACTGCGACAGCCGAAGTCACTAATGCAGAAGCGAGGAAGATCCCAACCATTTTTTTCTTGTTCATTCATTTCACCCTTTTTCATTGACTTAATAGCTATGAATAGATTGTCATATAAAATTGTTAAAACAATTCCCGTGAATTGTAATAGTTTGTAAAATATCAAAAAAAAGAATACTTAAATCGCCTTTACTTTTAAAAAATGAGCGTATATAATCAAAAGTGAGTACTCACTCATTTATTTTATGTGCAGAGGAGCATGTATAATGAGCCCACTAAAACCATCAGAATCCGCTATTGTGGCGAATCACGTCGGGAAGTCTTTTGGTAATAAAACCGTATTAACCGACATTTCAATGGAGGTCCGTCAAGCGGAAACTTTCGGCCTGCTCGGACCTTCAGGCTCGGGAAAAACAACGCTTGTAAAGCTGTTAACCGGGATAGACGAGGCATCATCAGGCAGCATTACAGTGCTTGGTACAGAAATGCCTAAACTATCCGTTTTCAAACAGATCGGTTATATGGCACAATCGGATGCATTGTACACCGAGCTAACTGCCCGTGAAAATTTGGAGCTGTTTGCAGCGCTGTATGGACTAAAGAAATCTCAACGCGCCACGCGAATTTTAGAGGTCATGGAACTGGTTTCGCTTCACGAGCATTTGAACAAAAAAGTGGGTCAGTATTCAGGAGGTATGAAACGCCGGCTGTCTCTTGCTATCGCTATGCTGCATAATCCGCCTCTGCTTATTCTTGACGAGCCGACAGTCGGCATCGATCCACTGCTGCGCCAATCAATCTGGAACGAGCTCAAGCTGCTGAATGCCAAAGGCACAACTATTCTGCTTACGACTCATGTCATGGATGAAGCTAATAAATGCGATCGTCTCGCCATGATACGTGACGGACACTTGCTCGCTGTGAATACACCCCAGGCTCTAGTTGAAGAAGCCGGTCAAACTTCTTTAGAAGAAGCCTTCATATATTATGGAGGTGTTGAATCATGAGAGTGTGGGCCATTATTCTTCGTATATTGAGACAATTTCGCCGGGACAAAAGAACGCTGGCACTCATTTTTATAGCTCCTATTTTTGTGCTTACTTTAATGAACTTTGTATTTAACGGAAGCGATTATAAACCGAACATTGGCATCATTCATGCTCCGGACGCCCTGGTTCAAGAAATGAAGCTGGAAGGAGCACAAATTTTCCAATACACTGATAACACTGATGCTGAAAAGGGTTTAGATGATCGAAGCATAGATGCTATTATTAATGTAGATGCAGGAACAGGAAGCCTTGGGATTGAGCTGGAAGGCAGCGAGCCTGCCATTAACAAAGCTGTGTTAATGCTGGTGCAGAAATCGGGAGAAAAGCTGCGCCATGAAGCCAGTACAGTCAATACGAACATTACCTATTTCCATGGCTCTGAAGATATGAGCAGTATAGACCAATTAGGTCCGATACTCATCGGATTTTTCATTTTCTTTTTCGTCTTTCTGATAGCAGGGGTATCCTTTTTAAGGGAACGTACGACAGGAACGTTGGAACGGCTCTTATCCACCCCGCTGAAACGATGGGAGCTGGTTATCGGATATGTCGGCGGATTCGGTATATTTACGATTCTTCAGGCTTTATTAATCTCGTGGTTCTGTATTAAAATACTCGGGATCATGATGACCGGATCGTTCGCCTATGTCATTCTTATTACTCTGCTTATGTCCATGGCGGCATTAACATTAGGAACCTTGCTGTCAGCATTCGCTAACAACGAGCTGCAAATGATACAGTTCATCCCTTTAATTATCGTTCCGCAGCTTTTCCTTTCCGGATTATTTCCTATGGATACACTTCCAGAGTGGCTGCAGAAATTTAAAATTATTATGCCGCTTACCTATGGTACCGAGGCTCTCAGTGACATTATGATCAGGGGAAAAGGGTGGGAGGCTATCTCAATCAACGTATTTATCCTGATCGGATTCACAGTATTGTTCATGCTCCTTAACATTGTCGCACTTCGCAAACATCGTAAAATTTAACTTCCAGGAGGTATGTACATGTCACAGCAGCAACCTGTGGAACAGTGGATTCAGCAGTTGGTTAGCCTGGATGACACTAATCGAAAAATGACTGAAAAACAGCTTAAGATCATTCAGGCCGCTGTTGAAATTTTTGCCGAAAAAGGGTTTGCCGGCTCATCTACAAGCGAAATCGCACAGAGGGCTGGCGTGGCCGAGGGAACCATTTTTCGTCATTACAAAACAAAAAAAGACCTGCTCCTCTCCATTATTGAGCCTATGACAAGAGAATTCATTGCTCCGTTTATATTAAATGAATTCAAGGAGGTGCTGGAGAAGGAATACAGCAATTTAGAAGATTTTTTATACGCACTGGCTGTCAATCGATTGGAGTTCATTCATGAGCACTTTAAAGTAATAAAAATTCTGCTTCAGGAAATTCCTTTTCATCCAGAGCTTAAAGAAGAGTTCAAAAAACAGATTGGGATAAAAATATACCATCGTTTTTCAGAGATTTTCGAATACTTTAAAAATAAGGGTGAAGTTATCGATTTGCCGATACCTGTATTGATTCGTTTCCTGATCTCTTCCTTCATTGGTCTTTTTGCCACCCACTTTGTTCTTCTTCCAGAGCAGGCATGGGATAAAGAAAAGGAAATTCGCAATACGATTCAGCTTGTTTTACATGGGATTGCCCTTAAATAAAAATGCTTTAAAGGTTCGTTTCCTGATTGGATTCCCGTGACCGATGTGCTATAATAAACGAACCGATTTATTGCGGGTGTAGTTCAATGGTAGAATGCCAGCTTCCCAAGCTTGAGGCGAGGGTTCGATTCCCTTCACCCGCTCCATAAGGCTTTTTTAACACGCTTGATTCAAGGCCACGTTAATACTCAATTACACTAATCGAGTACACTGACTGATTATTATCAACATTTCAGGAGGTGTACTTTTTGTCATGCTATAATTATTAGGCCGGCAAGCTGGAATTTTTTAGACCAGGCTTTTTCAGAACTCTCCTGATGTGAGATTACTGCAAAAATGCATTTTTTATAACGTCAAATGACTGCTTCAGATTAAATTCATGCCAAAGTGCATCTTTTCGAGGCCACAACTGCTGATTCAGCTCATTTAGAGTAAAAAAGCTGCACTTTTGCAGGCATTCCATCACGATAAAGACCATTTAGATCAAAAACTGCATTTTTGCAGCAATTTGTGATGTGGAGTGACTATATGTCCTCGTGCAGCTGTAGTACAGCATTTCCATGTCATCTTCCCGACTAAATATTATTAAACACATAAAAATACATAAGAGGAGGCGCCTGAAATTCCATTATGGCTTATCTATGCTTTACTTTCCGCAGTAACCGCCGCTTTTGTTGCGATTTTAGGCAAAATCGGGCTTCAAAATATCGATGCTAACGCAGCGACAGCCATTCGCTCCGTAATTATGGCCTTATTTCTGATCGGGGTTGTCCTCGTTCAAGGTAAGTTTACTGAGCTCGGCTCCATTTTAACGCAAAAAAAGGCGCTATCCTTCATTGTATTAAGCGGGATCGCCGGGGCACTATCATGGCTTTTTTATTTTCTTGCCCTTAAATATGGCAAAGTGTCACAGGTTGGGCCAATTGACAAGCTGAGCGTTGTGATCGCGGTAATTCTGGCATTCGTATTTCTCGGAGAACGGATTTCGTGGATTAATGCAGCGGGAGTTGCGCTAATCGCAATAGGAGCCCTTTTAGTTGCTGTAAAATAATCGCTTACATTATTTAACCCCCGTTATCCGCTCAGAGCAGATGCAACGGGGGTTTTTGTTATGACATGACTCTTGTTAATTTTCCGTCAGCCCATCGTGCTTGTCTAAGAGGCTCGCCCGGAATCGCGCGAAGCTCCAGCTTTTCCTCCAGCATTACAAATCTTTGCGGATAAGCCGCATAGCTGGTAATGATCCATCCGTCCCCGTCCTTCCCAAGACAGCCGTTCACACATTTAGGAGACCCTTTGGCATCCCGATACACATAGGCCGTTGTCCCAAACCCCAACAGATAAGCAACGAGCTCCTCGCCCATATCCCAATCATCGCCATTTACGTTTGCAAATAAAGCAGCAAATAGCGGATCGCTGGCATCGCGGAATACAGATTGCCCAAAACGGTTGCGCGACAATGACGGCATATTCAGATTGGGTGCTGCCACGCTGAACGTCGACGCCGCTTCACCCGGCTGCAGACGGCGTGGTGTCGATACAACGTTCCAATCATAGCAGTTAAAAATGGCCATCGTCGAGCGATAAGCCGCCTCCAAATACCGGGGATCACCAAAATGCTCATAGGCTGTCCTCGCAGAGGAAGCCACCATGCCACCCCACAGCGAATGAATCATGTAGGACAAAGCTTCCCACCAGCGATCCGGATTTTGTACACGATAATCATTGCTGAAGCCAATGTTAGCGAGGATTAGCTCTCCATATTCACGAGCCTCCTCCTCTTTGCCCAGAAGCAGCAGTGTTTCACATGTAGGTCCAAAACCAGCGTTATCATAAAAATGCTCTGTAATAGCACCGCCGTAACGTTGACTTCCCTGTTCCATTCGCTCACCGAACTTGCCCCACAAATGGAGCAGCTTCCGGTACAGTTCCTGCAGGCTGGATTCCTTTAAATCTTTTAATAAATCTTGAACATATAAAATAAACACCCCGTTTAAGCCTGTCTCATCCTTTTCCCGCTGCCCCTGATGACAGTCCGGATTTAACCGGACAGCCAATACCTCTGCAGCCCACTGCAGATAGGTCTCCGGTGAATTCATTTTTAGCATCGAGGCTGGCATACAAGACAGCAAATAAAACACATGGGCGATATAATCAAGATCAAAAATGCGATAAAACGTTCCGTAAAGCACACGAGGCTTAGAGAAATTGCCCTGCTCGAACCAGTGCCGTTTCATATCCAGCACAGCGGAGGCCTCTGCCTTTTGCACCTGATGCTCAACCGCTTCCGTCAATCTGTTCTTCATCAGCAGAAAGGTCAGTTTACCAAGGGACTCACCCTGATTAGACAAGGGTAAAAAGGCATGAGGACGGCCAGCATTTCCATCAGGATCGTAATTGTGCCTGCAAAGCCATTCTGCTCGTTGTTCCAGCATATCAGCAATTGGCTCAAGAACATTCCAGACGAGTACATCCCTGCGGCCGCTTTCTAAATGAAGCTCAAGCTTATGCTCACCTGGCTGATCCCTTTTTAAGATTAAATGGTATTTTTGCGGATTGCCCTCATCCTGGATCAAATGCTGAGTAATTTGTTCCTCAAGAACACACTGGCCATCTATGGATGTAAGAAGCATCACATTTTGAATGCGATCCCCCATCGGCACCTCAAGCTCTGCTTCAAAGCTGCCGCCCTTGGTCAGCACAGGAGTGTAGCTCCAACGAGGATGACCTAGCCCGCCGGCTCTATGATAGAAATCATCCTGATCCTGAAAAGGCGCAAATACATACTCCCACTCCAGCTCTTGAGCCGCATCCAGTTCAACCGATTGGTAGCCATCCCTGTATATCCAGTCAACAGCTGCTGAATCAGGCATGGAGCTGCCGTCTTCAATTAACGATAATCTGTGGAATAACAGCCCGTCGAGCGAAGGAGATACCTGCTCCAAGAAACGATTCTCATATCGGCAGAGCGATCCGAATGCCGCCGTACTGCCCTTAATACCATAGATCCCCAGATGCGGTGCCTTGTTGCTCCGCCGCATAGCCGCAAACTTGGTATAGTCGCCGCCCATATGAGGAAAAACGGCGCAGGACTTCTCCATGTTACGGATTACGTCGTCATCACGAAACATGATGTAGGCTAGGGAGAACCAGACATGTAGCCCTTTGATCGTCATTTTTTTACCCGAGCGATTCGCACAGGCTATTTTCCAATAAAGCTGATCCTCTTCCAATTCATATTGAAGCCTCACCGTCAGGCCGTTGGTCTGATCATCATAAGAGATCACCGCTTGCTTACCGTCACGGACAGAAATCTGTGGATCAAGCTCCGCGCTATCCACCGTGCAGTCATTTACGACAGCTGTCCATTCACCAAACAATTTATCCACATCCTTGTAACCGGCTTCCGCCAAATAGGCGGGGTCCACCACCCAGTTCATATCAGCAGAATCCTCCGACAATTTCAGGGATTGTACTGCCCCTCTGTTGTCTAATATAAGCTCAAGCCTGGAATTTCTTAGTATGTTCATCGTCTCCACCTCTCTCTCTTGCTGCTTGTATTTTATTTTTTAACACCGCTTAACGAGATGCCTCCTAGAATAAGGTCTTGTGTGAAATAGAATAAAGTAGCCGGGAACAGCACCGACAGACAGGATACCGCCATCAGCTTTTCATATTCGATGTTAAATGCATTTTTAAAGAGGTTAATTCCTAGCGGCAGGGTATACATACTCTGATCATTAATAAAAATGAGCGGAGTCAAAAACTCATTCCAGCACCACACGAAATGGAATACTCCAATCACAACTACAATCGGCTTACATAAAGGCAAAATAATGCTCCAGTAAGTTCTCCAACGATTACAGCCGTCGATCTCTGCAGCCTCATCGAGATCCCGGGGAATCCCCATAATAAATTGCCGCGCCAGAAAGATGAAGAAGGCTGAACCAAAGGCCCCCGGCAGAATCATCGGCCAGAGCGTATTAATAAGCCCCAGCTTGTTGTATTCGATGTACAACGGAATTGCTGTTACATCCCATGGAATGACCATCGTTCCGATCACGAGCAGAAACAAGGCATTGCGTCCCCAAAAATTGATCCGCGCGAAGCCAAAGGCAACCATTGTAGCGGACAGCATGGCAAATGGCGTAGACACACCCACCACAATTAGCGTATTTAGCAAAAATCGGCCAAACGGCTGCGCGTTCCACGCTTCACCAAAGTTGCTGAAATGCCATGAATCCGGAAGCAACTGGGGCTTTGGCGTAAAAATATCCTCAGGCGCTTTTACCGCAGTGGACAGCATCCAGGCGATAGGGAACAGAAAGGCAGCTGCCAGCAAAATAATTAGAGCCATGAACACGATGGAGTGTACACGTTTTTTACTTTCGATTGCATGCATCAGCGTCCACCTCCGTCTGCTTCATAGTGCACCCAGTATTTTGATGATTTCAAAATAAGTCCGGTCAATATTACGATCAAGATAAACATGATCCAAGCCATAGCTGAAGCGTATCCCATCTTAAAGTGCGTAAAAGCGTTGCGATATACGTGCAAGGAATAGAAGTAAGTCGAGTTGGCCGGACCTCCGCCTGTAAGCACAAACGCTAAAACGATGGTTTGGAAGGCCGATATCAAGCTCGTCAACACATTGAACAGAATCGTAGGCGTAATCAGCGGAATCGTAATATTAAAAAACTTGCGAATCGGTCCGGCACCATCGATATCAGCAGCTTCATAATATTCTGAGGACACCGATCTCAGCGCCGACAGGTACAGCACCATTGGAGAGCCTACTCCCCACAACGCAATGAAGATCAGAGCATACAAAGCTACGTTAGGATCAGTCAACCAATGAACACGCGGAAGTCCAACAAGCTCCAGCATGTAATTAACGGGTCCAAAATCATCATTCAGCATCCAGCTGAAAATTAGAGCCAGGGTGACGCCTTGAATCAAGGAAGGCAGATAAAAGACCGATCGGAAGAACCGGATTCCATACGTAGCTCGGTTAAGCAATACAGCGATTAGAATCGCAAAGATCACCTGTAGAGGCACCATGATAAACACATATTTGAACGTAACGATCATGGATTTAAAATAAAAAGGATCGCCGGTAAACATTTGTATATAGTTGTCAAAGCCTATAAACTTCGGGTTCCCCACCATGTTCCATTCGGAAAAGCTGATGACGAGCGAGAACATTAGTGGAAAAAACATGAGTAAAAGAAAGCCCATTAGCCAGGGAGAAATAAAGAATAAGCCTGCCGCATTTTCGCGTCTTCTTTTTCGTCTGGCGGAGCGGCGCATCATTGTTGCATCTGAGCTGGCAGTTGCCATTTATCATCACCTCGTTGGTGGAAGAAGGGAAGCTTCTAAGCTTCCCCGTCCCTCCATTACTTTAATACGGATTGAGCCTGTTTGGCCGCTTCGTCTAGCGTCTTCTGAATGTCAGCATTACCGTAGAAAATAGCCTGCACGCCTGCGCGAATCATGTCTTCCGCTTCACTCCATTTTTCGTTGCGCATGCTCGCAATCAGCTTATCAGAGCCTTCAAGCTCTTTAGCAAAGGACTGCAAATATGGATCTTCAGCATAGCCGTTTTCTTTATCGACTGAAATTACCGGGGAGAAGGCGAACTTGTTAGCCGTAATAATCTTGATGCCTTCTTCACCGGACATGAACTTGATGAGCTCCCATGCTGCATCTTTGTTCTTGCCGGATTTTGGCATCGAATAGCCGGAGGTATGAATAATCCCTTTCAGAGTACCCCCTTCAGGCAACGGATGAGATACCGTACCGATATCCAGTTTGCCTTCCTTCAAAATGTCGCCGAGCGGCCACATACCATTGTCAAACATAGCTATTTGTCCTGTTTGGAAGGATTCCAGACCATTGTTTGTACTGAATTTGCCTGCCGAATTGATCTTGGAGGATACATCATACAATTGCTTCAGGAATGTAAAGGTCTTTACATTTTCAGCGCTGTTCAGCGTACCTTCAATTTGCTTGCCGTCCTCGCTGACCATGTCACCGCCGTTGCTCCATACATATGGCTGCATCGTCATCACATCATCCGGCGTCATAATAAAGCCGTATTGTCCTGGTTTAGTCAGCTTTTGAACAGTCTCGACGAATTCATCCCAGCTCCAGCCATCCTTCGGATAAGGAACACCAGCATCATCAAACAGCTTTTTGTTGTAATAAATAGCACGTGTTGAATAAGTTGTTGGAAGTCCCCACAGCTTGCCGTCATATTTCATGTAATCCATCAAAATCGGATAGTATTTTCCTAAGTCATAGCTGTCCTTATCGGTCCAGGTCTGCATGTCCTCAAGAGCGCCTCCCGGTACATACAGCGGGTAGTTCCAGGCCATAAACACATCGGGAGCTGTCTCGGAAGCAAGGGATGTCAACAGCTTTTGATCATAGTTGTCCGGTACAGATTCAACCTTGACTTTAATGTTTGGATTTTTTTCCATAAAAGCGTTAATTGCATTTTGATATGGCTGAAGCGTCTGTCCGGAGTCCCAGGTCATAAACCGAAGTGTTACTTCATCACTTTTGGAATCACTGTTCGGCGAGGTGCCACTCGTATTGGTACCGCTTTCATTTTTGTTCCCGCAAGCAGATAAAATTCCCATACATAGTGCCGCTATCAAAAACAATGCTACCCATTTCCTGTTTTTTCTTGCTTTCACATTAACCCCTCCTTAATGTATAACAGCTTATATGTGAATCCACATCCGCCACATATCTGTGGTTTAAGTGAAACGTCACCATTCGGACAAAAATCTAAACGTTTAGATTTTTGGGTATACTGAGACCTCGTTTTAAGGTTTCTCAGCTTTGTCGCGGGGCAGCTACCGAATCCCGCTCAATTAATTGACACATCGGCATTTCAGCGCGACCGGCCGATTTGCCTTCCATCATGTTGTGCAATGTCTCCATAGCACTATAGCCCATTTCGTGCAGAGGAAGATCCATCGTTGTAATCCTTGGGCTCAAATAATCGCTGAATTCTCTATTGTCAAATCCGATGACAGATAAGTCCGCGGGAATTTTAACACTGAGCCCCTCAGCAGCCCTAAGCACACCAACCGCCATCACATCGTTCATGACAAGAATCGCGCTCGGCGGATCAGCCAAATCCAGCAGTTCTCTAGTTAGCCGTTCACCTGACTCCCGTTCCCAATCGCCCATTTTGATATATTGAGGATCGAAGGGAAGCTCGTAGTCGGTGACCGCTTTGTAGTAGCCGTTCAAACGCAGTCGCGACGGAATCGAGTCCATTAATCCGCTGATGATCGCAATTTTGCGATGTCCCTTCTCAACCAAATAGGACATAGCTTCGTATGAAGCCTTTTCATCATTGTATTGGATGGATATGTCATTGTGCGTATATCCATATGTGTACACAATTGGCTTCCCTTCCGTATCGATTAAGCCTGTTAAATCACGGGTGTGAACCCCTATATAAATGATGCCGTCAACCTGCTTGCTTAAAAGGTCGGATACGGCGTTAACCGCATACTTTCGATATTTCTCCGTGTTCGAGAAATCCCGCCCAATCCGTTTATCCAGCCGAAGATTCGTAAGTATAATATGAAGATCATGTCGATCACCATAATCATTAATTCCGTCGATAATTTCCGGAGTATTAAAAACCGTAACATCCTCTGCGATTACACCAATCGTGTCGGTGCGCTTGCGCTTTAAGCTTTTCGCGATGTCGTTGGGCTTGTAATTAAGCTCTTCAATCACATCCAGCACTCGTTGTCGGGTTTTAGGGCGAACATTACGCGTCCCGTTAAGAACATACGAGACCGTAGCTGTAGACACATTTGCCCTTGCAGCTATATCTTTAATGCTGATGCTAGACATAATCCACCTCCCGGAGTGCAGCTTGTTTCTTGCAAATTTCAAGCTTTAAACTGATTTAAACTCTAATCTAAACGGTTCCTGTTTAGAAAGCAAATGCTATTTTCGTCGGTAACTGGCTATATCATTTGCGACGAAATCTAAACGTTTAGATTTACTATTTTTATATCATATTGTCCCTTATAATTGCAAGCGTTTTCTTTAAGGTGTCACAGAGGGTGTAAAAAAAGATGATTCCTGTTCTGTTCAGTACAGGAATCATCTCTTACCTATCCATTAAATTAGTTTTCAGAGACTACTTGTTGACCAGCGATACGACCGAAGGTAAAGATATCAGCAATTGCGTTACCACCAAGACGGTTCGAACCATGAATAACTCCTGTGACCTCGCCTGCTGCATACAAGCCAGGAATAATCTCTCCTTTTTCATTGATCACGCGAGTTTTCTCATCGATGACTAACCCACCCATGGTATGGTGAACGGAAGGAACTGCTTTTTGAATGTAGTAAGGGCCTTCTTCAAGGGATACCAGACCTCCACGATGATGGAAGTCTAAATCATCACCAGTTTTAGCATATTCATTAACTTTTTGGGCTGTTGCTTTTAATGTATCCACATCGACCTTGAAGAATTCGGCAGCTTCTTCGATAGTATCAGCTTTATAGAGCAAGCCTTGCTTCACCAACATATCGTATTCATCTTGATGGACTTCGATCGTTTTGCCGATATCTGCAATTTTTTGATTCCAAAGTTGATACGTGTATCCGCCAGTTTGAGCCAGGATAGCCTTTGAGATTACGTCGCGGCGTTCTAGTTCTTCCACAAAGCGTTCTCCTTCCTGGTTAATAAGGATGGCACCGTCGAAACGAGAGTCAGCAACAAGGGAGATTACACCTGTCTCTGGATTACAAACTGGGTAGGTCTGGATATTCTCCATATTGGTCAGCTTTGCACCAAGGGCTTCTGCCATGATGATACCGTCTCCGGTACTACCTGGAGTGTCTGTGGTTAAATATTTTTCATCCATTTCAGGATTATACTTTTTACGCATCTCGACATTGGAGCCGAAGCCGCCAGAAGCAATGATGACGCCTTTGTTGGCATGGAACGTAATTTTGTCGCCAGAACCAGTAGTTGCGATAACTCCCGTTACTCTTCCTTGACCATTCGTAATCAGGGATTCTGCCTTCATATTTGTTTTGATGGTGATTTTCTCTTCATCGGTCTTAGCTTTGAGTTTGGTGACCAATTCAGCACCTGTATGACCAACAGGAATCAAGGCACGCTTTCTGGAGTGTCCGCCGAATTGGAACAAGTGATCCGGCAAGAATTCCACCTTGATCTCGTCACGCAGCCATTCTGCTGAAGCGAGCGCATTGTCAGCCAAAATACGTACCATTTCAGGCGAGCCAAGATTGTCTCCGCCTTTCAGCGTATCCTCATAGAACAGGTCAGCAGTATCGTCAGTAATACCAAGGTTTTGTTGAACCCAGTTGTTTGGCGCGTTCATCTCACCGCCGGAGATTAGGGTATTACCGCCCACAGTTGGCATCTTCTCCAAAACAACAACATTTGCTCCGGCTTTCTTTGCCTCGATAGCTGAACTGAATCCAGCACCACCGGCACCGATCACGACAACATCGTAGGTTTGCTCTGCTTCTTCCTTGTCCGTGCCAGCGTTTGACGCTACACCTGCTGAAGCTAATGTAATACCAGACTTCGTAATGGCATCCTTAATTGCTTCAAGATAGCCTTCACTGGTTACAGTCGAACCACTAATCGCATCGACCTCAGCGCTATTTGCTGTTATGACATCCTGCTTAAGCTGAGTATAAACAGGCTCCGCGAGCACCTCATTTTCCTTTTGCTCCACAACTTCAATGTCAGTAATCTTGTTGTCAGCGAAAGATACCTTCACTTTGATATCCCCATGTTTTCCTTGACCGGTACCTTCTACAACCTTTGTGCCGTTAGTGTCAGAGGAGTTGGCACCTTTTCCACCGCAAGCAGCCAGGGTGAACATAAGACAGACGACTAACAGAATCGATAATAACTTTCTTGTGTGAGTACGTATCATTTCTCCTTTATCTCCTTTAAAATAGTAATTGCTCAAGCCGCATGAAAGGTTTACCAGGCAAATCTTCCACACTAGGCCTAGACGTGAATGATTCTTCATGTGAAAATATGCACAATAGATATTATAGAATTGATAGGCACCGATGTATTTGCACATTCTAGTTTTTTTTTGTCTTTTTCGGGCTAGTGCAAAAGTTGTGCGGTTTAGAGGAGGTTTGAACTAGTTGAATTCTATACAAAAAAAGATAACATTATATGCTGGGGGATGCTTTGCACTGTTGTTCATTGCACTGCTTGTTGCAATCTACATGGAGATGAATCATACAGTCGTTCCATTAAATAAAAGCTTAACTCAACAGGTTGTGAATGCACGAAGCGACCAAATCAATTATTGGTTCAATCAGCGCATTGGTGAGATCGAGATGCTTGCTTCTCTAGCTTCAGATCATAAGTGGACGCGAGAGGAGTTGCTTCAGGAGATTCGTAAGTTTGAGGCAAAAAAGGATGAGGAGTATGAATCCATCCGTGTTGTTGATTTACAGGCCAATTCCTGGTCTCTGGAGGATCGGCCTTTCTCCATTCTAAACCGACCCTATTATCATCATTTGATCGAATCTAACGCTCAATATGTGGTAAGTAATCCGATTGTTTCGAAGGCTAATGGTGCAGAGATCGTTGTTATTTTATATCGGGTGAGTCCGGCAGTAGATGAGGGGGTTGTCTATATTGCTGCTGCGGTCTCTATCGAGAAAATGAAGGAGATTGCTCAAGACATTTCCCTGTATAATCGATCGGGGCAGCTCATTGTCGATCCCGCTAACGCACAAGCTGGTGATGAAAAAATAATCAAGCACCAAACAAACAAAGACGTCAGCTTATTTGAGGCTCCGATTAATAGTGTAAATGGCTGGAAGCTAGCGCTTGAGGTACCAAATTCTGAGCTGTCACTTGCGATCATGAAGACCCAACGAACAGCATTGCTGGTCGGCATTCTGATTGGTGGTGTATTTATTGTTCTGCTGACGCTCCTCGCATCATCGATAATTCGACCCATTCAATCTTTGCGGCAAGTGATGAAGGATGTACAAAAGGGTGACCAATACATTCGTGCTGACGAATCCCGAAATGATGAGATTGGAGATCTCGGACGGAGCTTCAACGAGATGCTCGTTCAGCTATATCGTTCAGAGCTAGAGAAGAAGGAGATCGAGCTTAAGCTTGTACACGAACAGATCAAACCTCACTTCTTATATAATACTTTGGATACGATTCAATGGATGGCAAGAGATCATGGCGCGGACAATGTGGTGGAGATGGTTGAGGCGTTAAGCGCTTATTTCAGGCTGAGTCTGGGGGCTGGGAACCCTTATATTCCACTAGAGCAGGAACTCTATCATGTGGAGAGCTACCTTCATATTCAATGTGTACGTTATGAGGAAATTCTTGATTATGAGCTTCATTATGATGAAGAGCTGCTTCAGCACAACATTATTCGATTCATGCTGCAGCCACTAGTTGAAAATGCAATTTATCATGGGATAAAGCCTCTAGGGGATCAGAAGTGTACAATTTCTATTTTTGCTTATGAAGAGGATCAAAATATCGTTGTAAGGGTTGAAAATAATGGAGTCATGATTCCAGAAAAAAAATTGGCTCAAATCAATCAAGCACTGCAGGAGGACAAGTATGACAGCTCTGCCACAGGCTTTGGATTGTACAGTGTCAATCACCGGATTCGTCTAGTGTTTGGAGAAGCATACGGGTTAACGGCAATTAGCAGCGAGGACATCACGAAGATGTTGATCAGAATACCTTTGGAATGGGAGTGGACTAAAGATGTGGAAGATCGTAATCGTCGATGATGAGAAGATCATTCGCAGGGGTTTAAGACAATTTATAGAGGACAGTCCTTATCCATTCGAGGTGATAGGCGAAGCTAAAAGTGCAAGCGAAGCACTGCAGCAGTTGGAGAACGCTCTCCCGCATGTTTGTCTAGTCGATATTAATATGCCAAACATGAATGGACTTGATATGATCAGTTTCATGAAAGATCGATATCCGTCGGTTGTTGTCGTTATTGTCAGTGGATATGATAATTTCGAATACGCACGTCAAGCGGTACAGCTGCAAGCGTTCGACTATGTGTTAAAGCCAGTTCCCAAGAGTGATCTGAACATGCTGCTATTCCGTTTGGATGAGCATTTGCGAGCGAGGTATCCTGAACAGATTCATTCAAAGAGAGATACAAAAGAGCAGGAGCATTCAGCTTTTACAGGAGATGGAACGGTATTCGTAAATAAAGTAATGGAATATATTAACGATCACTATCAGGACCCAGAGCTTTCCATCAATCGAGTAGCCGCTTTGTTCCATATTAATCCTACCTATCTTAGCAAGCGGATGAAACAAGAAATTGGCCAATCGTTCCTATACTATGTAACGGAGCTAAGGATCGCGAAAGCAAAAGAGATTCTGGACGACGTGACATCGAATATCAAAATTGGGAACTTGGCTATCAAGGTGGGGTACAAGAGTCAATATTATTTCAGTCGCGTCTTCAAAAACAAGGTCGGCGTATCTCCGCTAGAATATAAGAAAGGTCAAATATAGACAGGTACTTTTTTTCAATTTATCCCAGGATACTCTATACAGGTCTCCAATATACTCCCGTGCTCCCCATAGCTATTTCTCTATAATCATGTTCAAGATGCCAATTCTGTAACCCAATCAGCTCCTTTGTTGTCGTCCCAAATGTTAACCACTAGGCGATTCTCGAGCACCGTATTTGAACTGTTTTTGCAACAGGGTCGTTGCTCCAATGGGTCTCTCATCCACTAGACGAAACAAAACCAGTTCAAAAATGAACTGGTTTTGTTTAACTACGTCCCAGGAGGGATTCGAACCCCCGACCGACGGCTTAGAAGGCCGTTGCTCTATCCAGCTGAGCTACTGGGACACAAAGTATGTAAAAAAGGATGCGTTAATTATTATAACCCATCCTTATTCATTTTCAAAGAGGTTTTATTTGACGATTTTTAGCATATGGTGGAAGTTCAGAATTTAACCTTGCAGCTATAACAGAATGAGCTAACAAATTCTGCTTGAATTGTTCACGCTGCTTAGAAGATTCGGGCCAACCTTCATCCCCGAATTCCTCTTCCTTAATCACTTCAAAGGCTTGATGCATACTGTTATCGAACCAATCGATACCGAGACTGGCATCGCTTTTCAGCATTTTAATAATCTCATACTGCTCACCTGCAGCGGATCGGGCAATGTACACATATAAATCAAGAGCAAGAGCGGCTCCCGGACTTACGATAATTTCAGCACAAGGTATGCCCTCGATCTCTGTGATCCTGCTGAATCTGGCATCTTTAATATAGTACATTACGATGCGTCCCTTCTTTGATACATTAGCTTCGCTTAGTTTTACTTTTAACTGCACTCTTGTTCCATCTTTAACTACACTCAGTTTCACCTTTATCTACACTCAGTTTCACCTTTAACTCCGCTCCAGTATTGCCCTTAACTGCTGCCTTGTTTCTTCACTTCCAAGTCTATAAAGTTCATGGTACAGCTCGTCCATCAAGCTGGAGTAATTGGCATTTACCCATTCCTCCGGTGTATCGGGCCACGGATAGGTATAAGCTAAAAATTCGCTTTCCTCCCGCTCACCAATTTGCTCCAACATATGACTTATCGTGTCAGCTTCTGACTTTGTGGCATGTATGACCCACTCATAGCTCGTTTCTCCAGGTTGATCCAGCAAAGAACGTCCTTGAACAGAGACGTAATAAGTCTTTTTCTCCATAGTTAACCTCCTCTAATATAGTCTCACCATTCCGCGCGGAATGATCAAATCATCTCTTTTAGTCATAGTTTTCCTTAGCGGACAGACATTTTATGCTCAATCTAGGCATAATTTGTTATTACTTTTTAACCCGCCAAGACTACGGGAACGGAAGTCATCATGGAGAGGAGAAAACAAAATGTGCGGAATTACGGGCTTTATCGAGTGGAATCGGGAGCTGACACAGGACCTTGATTTGGTGCTGTCGATGACAGCCTGTTTAGAAAAAAGAGGACCTGATGCACAAGGAACGTGGATTTCCGGCCCTTGTGCTTTCGGTCACCGCAGGCTGAGCGTCATGGACCCGGAGAACGGAGCACAGCCGATGGTTATTCAGGAAGAGGACGCCACCTTTACGATCGTTTACAATGGGGAAATTTATAACGCTCCGGAATTAAAGGATGAGCTGCGCCGAAGAGGACGAACATTTCGGACAAATTGCGATACGGAGGTGCTTCTGCAATCCTATATCGAGTGGGGGCCGGACTGTGTCGATCGGCTAAACGGCATATTTGCATTTGGGATATGGGATAGCGCAAGACAGCACGTGTTTTTTGCAAGAGACCGACTTGGCGTAAAACCACTATTTTATAGCGAGGTGGAGGGTACGCTCGTTTTTGGCTCTGAACCAAAATCGTTGCTTAAGCACCCTAAAGTAGAGCCAATAGTCAGTGCGGACGGCCTGGCAGAAATCTTTGTCGTTGGGCCAGCCAGAACGCCCGGACACGGGGTTTATCAGAATATGAAGGAGCTTAAGCCCGGTCACGTCATGGTTTACAACCGTTCAGGCCTGCGCATTCAATCTTACTGGAAGCTTGAAGCAGAGCAGCATTGCGATAATCCAGACGAGACTGCAGTCAAAATTCGCGATTTGCTGCAGGATACGATGGATCGGCAATTGATCTCCGATGTACCTGTTTGTACGCTTTTATCCGGCGGACTGGATTCCAGTGCCTTAACTGCCCTTGCCGTAGACTATTACCGCAGAACGGGTCAAGGACAGGTTCATACTTATTCCGTAGATTATGTAGATAATGACAAGTATTTTCAGGCCCATAGCTATCAGCCCGGTGCCGACGAGCCCTGGATCAAACGGATGATTGAAGAGCTGCAAACCGAACACCACTGGATTTCCTTCGATACCCCTGAGCTTGTAGCAGCTCTACCAGACTCTACTTTAGCCCGTGACCTGCCTGGTATGGCTGATGTTGATGCTTCGCTGCTGCTCTTTTGCAGAGAAATTAAAAAAGGCGCTACGGTTGCTATATCAGGTGAAGCGGCTGATGAAGTATTCGGCGGTTATCCATGGTTCCATCGCAAGGAGCTGCTGGAATCCGGTACGTTCCCATGGTCAGTCGCCACCGATTTGCGAGCAAGCCTGCTATCCTCTGAAATTAAATCTTGGATCTCACCGGAAAGATACGTTGAGGATCGGTATGAAGAGGCGTTAAGCGAAGTGCCTAAGCTTGCAGGAGAAAATGCAGAGCAGACCCTAATGAGAAGAATGTCTTACTTGAACATTACCCGTTTCATGCCTACTCTGCTTGACCGTAAGGATCGAATGAGTATGGGAGCAGGTCTGGAGGTTCGGGTTCCGTACTGTGATCATCGCCTTGTCCAATACGTATGGAACATTCCCTGGGAGATCAAAACGATCGGCGGTCGCGAGAAGGGGATCTTGCGTAAAGCACTCGAAGGCATCTTGCCTGAGGATGTATTATATCGAAAAAAGAGTCCCTATCCAAAAACGCATAATCCTGCTTATCTAAATGCTGTAAGAGGACAAATGCTTGATATTTTGGATAACCCTGGTTCACCTATTTTACCTCTTATCGATGCTAATAAAATACGTGAGATCGCAGCGTCGCCTGAATCATCCACGAACTTGCCTTGGTTTGGTCAGCTTATGTCCGGTCCGCAATTGTTTGCTTATTTGACTCAAGTGAATCACTGGTTAACCGAATATCGCGTCTCCATCCGATGAATTGAAGTATGGGTCAAATATGAAAACCTGCAGCATACTTCAAATCAGGCTGCTGCAGGTTTTCATAAAAAAATGAATTATTTATATGCTGCTCAGGCTGCCGTAATTTCCTTATCCTTTTTATGTCTAATAGACCCGCGTCGCCGGTGGGTACGATCCAATATCGGCTTCTCAATGGCAAAATAGGATAATGAAGCAATAGCGTAAGAAACAACAATTATTCCTAGTGAAATCCATATCCACCGATCCAACTGAGCTATCCCCATGTAACGAAAATCCTTAATCCAATACATACTGATCAAAGTGATCAATACGCTGTGCCAAATGTATAGACCAAACGATACTTTAGCCGTATACCTGAAAAACGGATTATCCACTGCTTTACCGAACCAAACGGAGAAGGAGGCAGTAATCAAAAAACAGCCTAAAATCAAGGTGAATAAAGGAAAATAAAAGGGCTGACCTTGAATGCTCCAGCTAAACTCCGGCAGATGACGCGCCAACCATATGAACAGTGCGGCAGCAATCAAGCTGCATACGCTAAGCAGATCAAACAGACTGGTTTGACGAAGCTTTGCAATCCGCTCGTACTTCTGCATGCGACATACTACCCCTGATGCTAAAATCCCGATCGCAAAATGCCCAAACATGCCGATCGGATTATAGTTGGGCATCCAATATTTCGCTCCGCCTATAAGACCATATTGCCATCCACGCAACTCATCGTTCGGAGTAAAAGCATAATGAATCCATAGATTAATTAGGCATACTAGCAGCAGCACCCCCACCCAATACAGGAGGGCCGCCGGGAAGGAACGCTTTTGTCGGAATATACGAAATAAACCATACATAAACAACGGCATTAACAAATAGCTGAAGACCTCAAAGCTGATCGACCATAAGGGGCCATTAATTTCCGCAGGAAAAAAAGTGATGTAGTGGAACCCGGAAGTGAATGTTAAACCTGTCAACGAACGAAGCCAAAAGTACTGGGCAGGAATGTTCAAGGAGAGCACAAGAATCATGCAGACCACAAAAGCGATGTAATAGCCCGGCATAATTCTGGCCGCTCTACGTATTGCATACTGCTTAATGCTTGGATAATCGCCATCATTTAAATACTGCTTCCAGAATGGAAATGCGAGCAAGTATCCGCTAAGCACAAAAAAAATGCTCACACCTATGTTGCCCATTAGCATGAACGATTGAATCTCTTGAACCACAGTCGATTGCCGGTGCATATCCAGGTTTTGAGACAGATGATGAAAAATGACGCCCATGCAAGCCAGAGCGCGAAGCCCGTCAGCACCGACAAGATGCTTCGATTGTTCTTTTAATAATTGATTCAATGGCATTCCTCCTTTTTTTAGCCTCTCCCACATTATCCAGTTATGTATTCCTATTTCTTCCTATACTAGCATATATTAATTTTTCGTCAGAGTATTTTTTCACACAAAAGAGCAAAAAGCCCTGAAGGCCTATTCCTTCAGGGCTTTCTGTCTTATTTCAGATAAGTGCTATTCTCGCCGATTTTTCCTGGAGCAGGATTGTTGGGAAGGTCCCGCACATATACGCGCAGGTTGCCTTTTCCGGATACAGTAGCTGTTAATGTACCGTTATTTACGTTTTTAACATCACCCGTAACCGCATCAATGTATTTACCGTTAGGAATACCTGTAAAGGTCGCGGAAGAACTGACTGTGACGAGCGCGAAGCTGTCAACACCGGAAGCCGCATCTGTATAACGACGCTTGTATGCCATATTTCCACTGACCCCTTCAGTGGAGTACTGTCCTTTTTGCAGGGCAGGAATTTGACGGCGAATTTGGTTCAAACGCTGCAGGTGCTTAACAAGCGGATGATTCAGAGTCTGTGCAACAGTGCCTGTTGCAGATTGAACCTTACCAAAGTCGCTTGCTACAACGGTACCCTCAAGATGGTCGCCGAAGTATGCGCGTCCTGTAGTTTCGAGCGGGCAGGTTGGTCCGCAGTCGATTTTTGCGCCTGCTTGAAACTCAATTTCCGAGCCATAGAACAAGGTTGGAATACCGCGGAAGGTCCACATGAGACTCATATTTTCCGCCCAGGCATCTGTTCCGCCCGTATAGCGTGTACCCGATTTGTTCGGACCGTAGTCATGGCTATCAACGTAAACGACATTGTAAGTTGCATCGTTATAGCTATCGTCCGAATCCTTACCATTCCAGAAGGCATTGTTAGCGTCGCTGAAATTCATGTGCATACGCATATCAATAACGCTCATACCCGAGAACTGGCTATGATCCGGGGTATGGTAATCGTTGCCACTGAGGAAGGCATTGGTTGAAGTCGGTTGATTGGATGTACCCATGACACTGTTTTCATACTGATACATTTCCAGAGCTGCGATTGCATCGTCAGCGCTATATTGCTTACGTTCCTTCCATGTGAAGAATTGAGCGGAGTGATTGACTGATCCGCGATTCCACTTATCATTTACGAAGGAGCCAACCTCGCCAAACATGAAGAAATTTTTACCCTTCTCGCCAAACTGCTCAATAGCATGATTTTGGGCATCCGGCAGGAATTCACGGTTCCATGTGGTACGCGGAATATGAACCGCCGTGTCTATTCGGAAGCCATCGACACCCATATCAATATATTTGCGATATACGTCTTTTAAGAAGTCCTGCACGGTTTGATTTTCTGTGTTGAAGTCAGCGAGGTCCTCGTGAATCCAGCAGCTTCTGGAATCCTCACCTTCCCAGTTGCCAATCCAGCATTGATGGAACAGGTCTGAAGGGAACATTCCGGACGTAGGGCTCGGCCATTGGCAGTTGTAAATCCGATATCCTTCTTTACTGTAGAATGAAGTTGGCTGGCCCCAGTTGCGACATGTATTTCCGGCAGGCTCTTCCGTTGACCATATATCTCCGTTATAGGCTTTGCCCATCGGATCATCACCGTTAAGACCGTCGTATTCCTTGCCTGGAACAGGCGTGTCATAATACCAGCTCCATTGACTATCCTGAACACCATAGACGGTAGGAGAGAACAGGTTCTTTTCACCCCAACGGCTTGAGTGATTGTACACTACGTCTTGAATAATTTTGATTCCTTTATCATGTGCTTCGTTGATCAAATCCTGATAGGTTGCTCCATCTGATTCCAGACGAGGGTCAACCTTGTAAAAATCCCATCCATGATATCCGTGGAAATCATAATCTGAACGGTTCAGCACGACAGGAGTAATCCAGATTGCCGAGAAGCCAAGCGCTTTAATGTAATCCAGCTTTTCAATCAAGCCCTTGAAATCGCCTCTGAACATTGGATCATCATTGGCAGCGTTTCCGGAAGAAACATGGAACTGACCACCGCGATTGTTCGACTCGTCCCCATCATAGAACCGGGCTGTCATAACAAAGTAAATGGAGTCTTCACGCATATCTGTGCCAATAGGTTCACCGGCTGGAATCGGTTCCGGAGCATTGCCAGTTGTAGCGGATGCAGGAGCACTGCTTTCTGATTTGTTGGCTGGTTCCGCTTTATCGAAAGCTTTTACGGTATAAGTGTATTGAGTTTGAGTTTCAAGTTGGGTATCTGAATATGAAGCAGCCGTCGTTGTAAATACTTTAGTGCCTTGAGTGCCGCCAGTACGTGTGATTTCGTAACCTGCTACCCCACGTCCGCCCTCATTATCTACAGATGCTGTCCATGATAATGAAATTTTTACCCCGCTAGCTGTCGCGCTAACATTGCTTGGAACAGAAGGAGGGGTTGTATCCGGAACAGGAGGTGTACAAGGACTAACAGTATTTGCGGTAATGACACCATCCTTAATGGTCGTTATTCCGGTGCCTATAGAGTAATTAGAGCCCCCATTATTATCCCAGGTTCCGGAGCCGTTATTGAACACAAGCTTAAGCCCGGTTGCCTCACCCAGATTAATCGTCTTGGAAACCCAATCTGTACATTCCGTCCCGTCCATAGCTACACCAGGAGGAGTAGTCCAGGTTGACCCGTTGATTTGATAATGAACATTAACTGTGCTCCAGTTGCGAGTTTTCGTATAATAGTAAATTTGAGCAATATTGTCTTCCGCAGCCTCGGACGTGGTAACCTGAAGTGGAGCAGATTGTTCGGATTTATTGCCTGCTGCGTCTTTTGCAAGAACAGTATAGCTGTAGGTTGTTGACGCAGTTAATCCGGAGTCCGTATATGAAGTAGTTGCTACATTGGATTTAATTAAAACACCATTGCGGTATACGTCGTACCCGGTAACACCAACGTTATCCGTCGATGCTGTCCAGGAAAATGTAACGGCTGTGCTTGTCACAGTCCCCTGGGTTAAGCCCGTTGGAACTGTTGGCGGTTCATTCTCAGCTATGCCGCACGGGCTTCCCGAAGAAATGATACCGTTTTCAATTTTGACATCGCCTGTACCTAATGCATAGTTTTTGCCGCCATTATTATCCCAGGCTGATCCGTTATTAAATGTAGCCGATAATCCTGTGGCTGTGCCAAGAGCTATCGTCTTTTTCTTCCAGAGACTGCAAGCATCATCCATCGCTACGCCGGGAGCCGTAGTCCATGTCCCTCCGCTTGGAGCATAATGGATATTGACCGTAGTCCAGCTGGTACTAGGCTTGTAATATACCGTTACAGTATTGTCGTCAGGCAGTTCGCCAGTTCCGCATGGTATACCGGCATTCGCGAGCACCTGTCCGTTTTTCACCTGATGTACTCCGCTAGTTAATGTGTAGTTGTTGCCGCCATTGTTGTCCCAAGTCCCGGAGCCATTATTAAATACAGCTTGAAAGCTTGAGTTATTTCCTAATGAAATTGTAGCCTTGGTCCAGTCTGTACAAGCGGTCTCCATCCTTACACCGGGATCCGTAGTCCATGCACCGCTCCCATTATGATGAATGTTGACAGAAGTCCAGTTTTTATAAGGAGTGTAGTAGTATATGATAGCTTCATTACTGCTTGCAGCATCCGTAACATCCGCTGCAGCCGCTACAGAATTGGATGTTCCCCCACTCATGCTTCCCAGAAGAGAAAAGAAAACGGCAATACATAAAATAAGACTGTTCCACTTTTTAAGGTGCACATATCTGTTAGCCATTAAATGAATATCCTCCTAAAATAAGTTATTTTAAAATTTTGCACAAATAATAATCCAATCCTCCTTCACTAATCGTGCAATCGTTTTCATTTCGTTTTGTATATATTATCTTCCATCCCTAAATATTGTCAATAACTTAAGGGCATTAAACTTAAAAATTGATCGCTTCGACATAAACAAGATAGTGAAATAGTCTTATGAATCAATTCGCTTGATGCAAGCAGAAAAGCCCCAAAGGCAATGCCTTTGGGGTTCTAAACAACCATCATGATGATGATTTCATGAAGGAGGAGCTCTTCAATTTTTCAACTAACTCCCGCAGTGCAGCCCCGCGGTGGCTAATCGACTGTTTTTCTTCAATCGTTAGCTCGGCCATCGTCTTTTCATAAACCGGCAGGTAAAAGAGCGGATCGTATCCAAAGCCGCCATAACCAGCAGGATCGGAAGTAATCCAGCCTTCAACAGAACCGGAAGACTCAATGAATTGACCTGTTGCAGGATCATACAACGCCAGATGGCAAACAAATCTGCCTGTGCTAAGAAGCGGCTGCTCTGTATCCTCACCCTGCTGAAGCTTCTCCAGCTCTGCGAGCAGCTTATTATTGTTATCGCTATCTGACGCGCCCTCTCCGGAATATCTGGCTGAATATACCCCGGGAGCACCATCAAGCTGATCAACGCATAATCCGGAATCATCTGCCAACACCGGCTGTCCCAGCAGATCCCCTACCGTTTTAGCCTTCTTACGTGCGTTCTCGGCAAAGGTCTCCCCGTCCTCCACTACTTCAGGAACATCGGGGTAATCGTACATACTCTCTACAGATTTTCCTGTAAACTCCAGAGCATGTGCGAATTCACGCACCTTTCCTTTATTTCGGGTAGCGACAATAATAGTTGACCCCTTTTTCTCCATTACACGTTAGCCCCCGCGTCACCATGTGGTATTTTAAGGGCAATCGGGCCAAGCACTTCACGCTGCTGCGCAATCATCTGTTGTATTCCTAGCTCGGCAACCGCCAGCATTTGGTCTAATTGACTTCTGGAGAACGGATTCTCCTCACCTGTACCTTGGACTTCAACAAATTGTCCTTGTCCGGTCATCACGACATTCATATCCACCTTGGCCTTCGAATCCTCTTCATAATTCAAGTCCAGCAAAATGTCCTGACCCACAATCCCGACACTAACAGAAGCCAGATAATCTGTAATAGGGAACACAGGAAGAGAATGCTTCTGCACAATTTTGTCCATCGCAATAGCCATCGCAATAAAAGCACCGGTAATCGAAGTAGTACGCGTACCTCCATCGGCTTGCAGTACATCGCAGTCAATCGTAATAGAACGCTCTCCTAATGCATGAAGATCAACGACCGAGCGTAATGAGCGGCCGATCAATCTTTGAATTTCCATCGTTCTTCCGCTTAGCTTGCCGCGTGCTGATTCGCGTTGATTACGAGTTTGTGTTGCACGGGGCAGCATGGAATATTCTGCAGTAATCCAGCCTTTTCCCTGGCCTTTCATGAACATAGGCACTTTTTCTTCAACTGTGGCCGTGCACATGACCTTTGTGTCGCCAACCTCGATATATACGGAGCCCTCCGCATATTTATTTATATTTACAGTCAAATTCATCGGTCTGCGCTCATTAACCTCGCGTCCGTTTGCTCTCATTATTCACTGCCTCCTACATTTCTTGCTGTCCTTATATGCTTTTCCTATTCTACCAAAGTGTAGGCATAAAAGCATCTTTTGAAACAGGTGATCCCGTAAGGAGGAAAAATATTTTGCATACGTTTAACTTGCAATAGCTCTCTAAATCGGTATCTCGTTAATCTTTTCCGGTCTCATTACGGGTTCCCCGTACTTCTGATCATCCATTCCGACTACATCCTTTTGCCCGTTCAGCCATATACGAACCTTACTCTCCTTAGCATTCTGCGTTACTGTGAGCACCAAGGACTGCATCATTTGTGTAGGAGGCTTCTCCCCGATATCGAACATGTCATCGTCAATCGATACAGTAACAATTCCATCCTCAGATACCTCAACAGCTTTTAATACCGACTGGTCAGTCAGAACTCTCTCAAGGCCGGAGGCTTTGGATGGACCCTTAATCAGCTCGCTGATCGCAGCGGTCACAGGACTGCTCTCCGAAGAGACAAAACGAGTGACCGGAACATAATACTGTACGCCTTCAGAGGTTGAAGCGGAAAAGAAAACTGTAACAGGTCTAGTCTGAGATAGATTGGTTCCTTCGCCGAGTTCCAGGTTAATCCCCAATGCACTATTCAGCGGACGATCAAGCGGTGTGCCATTTACAGGCATTTCATTCAGCTTAGCTCCGTCCATCCACAGCTGAACATTTTTAATTTCAGGATCACCAAGCAATGTCCATGTCACCGCTTCAAGCAGCTTCCGTTCATCCGCCTTTTCATATTCTCCAAACGATTTATTGAATTCCACAATCGCCAGCTGCTCGTCCTTCTTAAGGGTAACAGCCTTGACCTCGGTGTTCTTCGGGAGCACTCCGCTAAATCCTGTTGGCAGGTAATTGCTGTACGGACCGTCCTTCACCAGCATTTCAAGCATTCTCGTATGTTTACTTGCGGCATCACCTTGAGGCAAATGCAGCGAAACTGGAGCCAGCCAACCATGCTCATCTTTTAAGTAAACCGTCGATAGTTGCTCTTCCTTCTCCAAGCTTGTCTTGTCTACTGCTTCAAGGGATTTCATCATTTGGCTCTCCACATCCGTCGGCGGCGGGTCAATCTGAGCTGAAGGGCCTGTCCCAAACAAACTGCAGCCGGATAATAACAGCGGAAATGCTAATACACTGACTGCAGCGGTGTTGCAAAATTGTCGGTTCCATCTCATCCCTGTCGTTCCTCCCTAACATTTTTCTTAAGTTTGTATTACTATATATACGAGCCCTCTTGTGAAAAATAACTTCAAATTAAAGAGTAAGCTCCTTCTTCATTACATAAATTAGGGTAGAGGTGATAGGAATGGATCAACAACCGAAAGAAAAAGTGCCATACAGCCTGAATAGTAAAAAGGTAGCTGATGCAACCAGAATGTGGCTTCAGAAGCGCGGAGTTAAGATGGAGGAAATAGCAGAGCTCGTTATGCTGCTTCAGAAAAAATATTATCCTGAGCTAACGATGGAAGAATGTATACATAACGTGGAACAGGTACTGAGCAAAAGAGAAGTGCAAAACGCTGTTCTTACTGGCATTCAGCTGGATATTCTGGCAGAGCAAGGGCTATTGATCCCTGAGCTTCAGGATATGATTTCTCATGATGAGGGGTTGTATGGGGTTGATGAAATTCTGGCCTTCTCCATTGTTAATGTTTATGGCAGCATCGGATTTACGAATTATGGATACGTGGATAAATTAAAGCCGGGTGTTCTGGAGAGATTGAATGATAAAAGCTTAGGCCCATGCAATACCTTCCTGGATGATATCGTTGGAGCCGTTGCCGCCTCTGCAAGCAGCCGAATCGCTCACCGCAAGCAGACGGATCGTGAACAAGAGCGCGGAGAAGATACGTTAGGACCGGATATTGTTCGTTAACTGATATTGACCCTTTAGTTGATATTGATCGTTGCTGATATTGGTCGTTAGTTAATATTGATCGTTGCTGATTAACTTGCCTCATGGCTTGGGGGATCGCTTTTTTGACCGCTAGGCTAATCGATATTTCTTGATATTAAGGGTAAAAAAGGACTCTATTCCTCAGATTCTATCCAATCTGCAGAGCAATAGGGCCCTTTTGTGGCGCTATTTTATGAAATGAGCAGAAAATCAGGCCGTTTGTGAGGGTTTTTCGTAAACTAGCGGTAATATTTTCCCTTATTTTTACACTTTGACTGAAAATCAGCATAATAAGGCCATTATTTTCCCTTAGTAAAAAACCACTCTTCACGTTGGTCTGGTCTTGCCAGCACTAAATTACTCTAACGCCGCCTGCATTGCACTACTTATACAACTTACATACTCTCACTCTACACTCTTATCCACTTACACTATTACACACTTATACTCTTATACTCTTACACTCTTACACTCTTACACTCTTACACTCTTACACTCTTACACTCTTACAGCGCATACGCTGGTCTATGCAACTTTCACTAACACACATTATTTACACTAATCTGCACGACTCTTACCAATCTAAACCTTCACTAAGCCACACTATTGAAAATAGCCTATCTTAATCTTCACTAACTACACTACCAAACTCGCCATCCTAACCTTC
>RCUU01000019.1_pt1 | contig 81120 bp, 72 predicted proteins | sample 2166211 | NCBI WGS metagenome assembly RCUU01 (sample SAMN09932620, study PRJNA488358) | compost metagenome | feature: garden; material: soil; isolation source: compost soil in phenylacetic acid-enriched culture | place: Germany: Experimental Botanical Garden Goettingen | collected 2016-01-27
CGTTCGTTCTCCACGCGGCTAATGACGAGATGGATCCAGCTTTGCTCATGGGAGAATTTAATGGCATTGTCCACCACATTCAGGAACACCTGCTTCAAGCGGTTGCCGTCCCCGCTGACGATGGCGCTGCCCTCGGTTTTGTCCTCGAGTTTCAATTGAATTTGCTTCTGCTCCGCCTTGGCCCAGACATTCAACATCGTTTCCTGAAGCAGTTCCTTGAGGTTCACCTCGCCGATCACCAGCTTCATTTCATTGGATTGCAATTTCGAGAAATCAAGGATCTCTTCGACGAGACCGATTAGGCGGTCCGTTTCCTTGGCGATGATCCCCATCCCAATTTTCGTTTCCTCTGGATCGAAGCCGCCGGAGGTTAACGTTTCGCTCCAACCTTTAATCCCCGTCAGCGGCGTGCGTAACTCATGCGAAATCGAGGAAATGAAATCGTCCTTGATCTGATTGCTGCGAACAATCTCTTCGGCCATATAATTTAGGGTCGAAGCCAACTCGCCCAATTCATATCGATAATTCCCCTTGATTCGCGCATCGAATTTACCTCTGGCCATCTGTGCCGATACCGCACGGATATTATTAATGGGTCTGACGATCGAATTGGCCAAACCGATACTAAACAGCGTAACCAAAGCCAGTACGGCTGCCGAAACGGCAATGGACATAAACGTTAAATTCAACAGCTTGGAATTCACCGACTCCATCGAAGTGACGTAGCGGACGATATATTGCGTTTGCCCTTGAATTTGCAACGGTCTCGAAACAGCCATAACCAATTCCCCGGTCGCTGTCTGACGCCCAATCCACTTCCCGACGCTGCCGGCTAACGCTTGCGGAACATCGCTGGTTTGTATCGCTTTGTCCGCTTGGAATGCGTTGGTGCTCGCCTTGACCTCGCCGCTGCGGTCCAGAATCATCAGTTCCGTGTTATCGAGCTCAAAGGTACGCAGCATCTCCGTAAAATAGTCCGGATCCCCTTCCGCATTCAGCCGGACGAACTTCTGAAAGTAATCGGAAGCCCACATCGAATGATTGGACATATGGTTATAGATCGTATCGTAATAGTACATGCGAATGGCCAGCGTAAAAATGACCTCCACCATAAACAAGGTTACGAATACGACGATGAAATAGTGTAAGACGATTTGCCGCCCAATCCCTTTCTTGATCATTGTCCCTCGCCTTTCCACTTATAACCGTGCCCCCACACGGTTTGCAGGAAAGCCGGTTCGGACGGATTGGTTTCGATTTTTTGCCGCAAACGGCGAATGTTCACGTCCACGATCTTCGGATCGCCCATATACTCCTTGCCCCACACATGATCCAGGAGCAAATCGCGGCTGAGCGGCGTATTCTCCTTCTCCAGGAAGAATTGGATCAACGAAAACTCGGTTGGAGTCAGCTCGATCAACTGACCGTTCTTCTTGAACTGTTTAGAGATTAAATCCAGCGTAAATGGTCCGGAGGTAAATGTGACCTTCGCACTGCTCTCACGGTAAACGTTCACTCGGCGCAGCAAGGACTGGATCCGTGCGATCAACTCGGTTGGGCTAAACGGCTTGCTGACGTGATCATCCGCGCCGACGGACAAGGCGTACACCTTATCCTGCTCCTGGACTTTGGCCGTTAGAAAAATAATCCCGATCCGTTCGTTCGTCTCGCGGATGCGGCGGCACACCTCAAACCCGTCAATCCCCGGTACCATCACATCGAGGAGCGCGATGTCGATGTCTGGGACACTCTGCAGCTTGCTTAACGCTTCATTGCCGTCCGCCGCCTCAAGGACATCAAAGCCGTTGCGTTTCAAGTTAATGACGATAAAACTGCGGATAGACTCTTCGTCCTCCAAAATCAGCACTTTACTCAATTTGCTTGCCCCCTCTTCAAAAAAACGGCTTAACGCTTGATCTCCGTCTCGCCTTTATTAACCTTCAAATCCGTATGGCTGAGGAACCCGATGACCTTATCGGCGTCCCGCGCGAGCAGATCCCAATCCGTTTTGTTCCGTTCCCATTCCGACAGTGTGAAGAAGCGGATCTCTGCGACCGGTTCGTTCGTGTCGGTTTTGACAAAAATCAAGTGCTCGTTTTTGTCCGATTTCGTATCGATCGTCACATTCCCTTGCCATTCTTTCGGGAAGTTGAAGTAAAAACGTCCGGCCATATCCATGTACTGCTGCATCACGAATTTGAGACCCTCTTTCTCCTCCCATTGATAATACGAAAACAGCCATGGAATTTCATCGAATGAAATATATTCCCAGCCCTTCGGCTTCTCCAGCATGCCGATCTCCAGCAGGCCGTCGTTATTAACATCCCCGCTGAGGATTGGGTATCCCTTTAACGTCATATCTTGCGAAGGAAGCAAATTGATAAGCTGCCCTTCCTTCATGACGATCACCGTTGAGAAAGCGGAGTGGGTTCCGACGGTAGCATCAAGAATTATCCCTTTGAGGTTTCGCGTGATATTCCCGCTGACCGCATTATAGTACTCGCTGATGGGATCGTCGAGTTCCAGATGGCTCAATTCTTTAAAAGATCCGTCATATTGGTAAGTCGTTACCGTCGCATATTGCTCCCGCTTCAAATTCACGACCGTAATGTCCGGGATCTCGTCCTTATTCAAATCGTCTACCATAAAATAATGATAAGGCAGCGCGATCGCCTTCTCGACTTCAGTACCATCGTAAGTATATACGGTTAACCCTTTTTGAAGTTCCTCGGAACCACTGGAGAATCCCGCGATGATCTCCAGTTTGCCGTCGCCGTTCAAGTCAAGCAGATCAAACGTTTCGAGCACCTGGCCCTCGCCGTCGAATCGTACCTTCAGCACCCAGGAGTTCCCCTGATGCTCCAGGATCATCCCGTGAATCCGCACCGCTTCATCCGGCGTTTCATAGAATACCACCGCTTCTTTAATCCCGTCGTTGTTCAGATCGGGCGTCCGGATGGAGCTGATGTTGCGGACATCTCGCGGCGAGACGATTTCTCCGCCTTTCAACTCCGCCTTGATGACGCTGATCAGCGATGCGCGATCCGTGGAGAGCTGCGGGGTTTGCATTAACGATTTGGGATCGCTTATAAAACTGCAGCCGCTCAGGATCAAGAGCAAACAAGCTCCCGCCCAAGCGGTTAACCTCCTTTTGGTGAACATCCTCATCACTCGTTTCATGCCAGATCAATTAGGCGTTTATCTTCCGGTGTCAAGCGACGACCGGATACGTCAAGCTTAAGTTCCCCCTGATGGAGTCCCCAGATTCGCGTACAGTAACGCTCCGCCAATTCCAACGGCAGCGCCGCAATCACGATCTTGTTCTGCTGCGTGCAGAGGTCTTTCAGCGTCTCCAACACCCGCTCCGCCGACTTGGGATCAAGACCGATCACGGGCTCGTCCGCAGCAAGAAAGCTCGCTCCGTGAACCAGCGCTCGGCAGATCGCCACGCGTTGTCGTTCACCACCGCTCAGCTTACCGGCTTTGACATGGGCTTTGTCCAGCAGACCGTATTTCTCCAGCTCGTCCATCGCTCCCATGTAATCATCAGACCGAACCATTCCGGTTAATCGGCGCAGCAGCGGGGTTTGCCCCGCTTGTCCGATCAGGACGTTCTTCAGCGCGGTTTTTTCGGGATACATCGACGGGTTCTGTTCGAGATACGCGCATTGGGAACGGTATTTCTGCGAGCCGCTTCCGCCGCCTTCGATCACCTTATCCCCATTCCACGTATAATCTCCCCGGTTCCACCGTTCGCGCAACGCTAAACAGCGAAGAAGCGTGCTTTTTCCACTGCCGCTCGCTCCGACTACCCCGATCATTTCCCCTGCACCAAACTGGACGGTAATGTCGCGGAGTACCTTCTTTTTATTCCCATCCACTGATTTCAGCAAGTGGTTGACTCTGATCATATCCGATTTCTCCTTCTACGTAAGACGCACTTTGTCAGTCATGCCATTTCCTTTACCTTTTAGTGTATTGGAAAAACCGGCGAAAATCCATTACAGCCTGTTCATATTTGCGCTTTTTTTACCAAGCTCCGGCTTAAACACTACCCCGGACGCGGAAAACAACAAATATGCCGAACCCAACAGGATGAACAAGAGTGGCGCAGCGCCCAGTTGCATCGCGGCTCCGCCAAGATTCGGGCCAATAATGCTCCCAAAGTTGAAGTGGAAGGATGCGATGACATTGGCCACTGGAAGCAAATGACGCGGAAGCAAATCGGCGGCGTACGCCAGACCTAGCGAGAAGAACGAGCCGACTAAGCCGCCCGCCCCCATAAACAAGAGCAATAACGCCATGAAATGGTTGCCAGCCAGCGGTACGGCCAAGAACAGCATCCCGCCGGTCAACCCTGCGGCCATCAGCACTTTCTTACGACCGTATCGGTCGCTCAGCATGCCGAGCGGGAGCTGGAGAATCAGCCCGCCGATCCCAAAGAACGGCAGCAACGCAGCGATATCCGAGGCGCTAAGTCCTGACCGTAAGCCGTAAATCGGGAAGTTGCTGTTCATCGAAGCTTCCATATATCCATAAAGTAGCGAAGGCAACAAGGCAAACCAAGCCAGCCGATAAATATGCGGAATTTTGCGTGGAGCACCAGGCTCCTCCTGGCGAACCGGTTCCGGCGCACGGTTTGGCAAATAAACCGCCGCAAGGAGCACGATGGCCAGAAACAGCACGGCCAGGATCACGAACGGTACGGCATGCCCGAATTCCAGGAGCCGAATGCCCAGCGGGCCGATGCTGAAGCCAAGTCCGTAGGACATCCCGTATAACGAGATGTTCCGCCCTCTTTTTTCCGGTGGCGACACTAAAATGATCCATAATTGCGACGTAAAATGAATGGCGCTGTCTCCGATCCCCACCAGCAAACGCAAGATGAACCACAGCCGCAAATCCGAGACCAACGGAAATACGGGCAAGGCGAGCATAACGAGAACGACGCCGCCCAACAGCAGGGTCTTGAATCCGGTGCGGCGCAGCAGCTTTTCGGCAACCAGGGACATGGCGAAGGATCCTACATATAAGGCAGCCGCATGCAGCCCGTTTACAGAGGAGGAAATCCCCCTTTCTTCCATAAATATGGACAACACCGGCAGCAGCAATCCTTGGCTGAGCCCTGCGATCACGATGACAGCGATCAGGATGAATGTTGGCGGCAATAACCGATGAGTTCTTGATGACTGTAAATTCAAATGAAGCACTCCTTTATATAAAAACAAAGAAAAATCGTCAAAATACGGACGACTTTTCTCAAAGTGATCTTTTCCCGATAATCCTTAAACATTATAGTGGACAATCCCCTCCCTAACAAGCCATAATGAATCTGTATGCAATGATCTTTGGGAGGTTTGTTCTGTCATGGCCTATGATGTGAAAGTGGACCATTCCTTGGTCTACGAACTGATCAGCAGCTTTATGATATATACAACGCAAAAATGGGTGAACAATCTGGATGTAGGTCCGGAATGGATCGCTGAAATCGACGCCCGTCTCACGCCGGAAGAGCGGCTGAAATTCGCTGAAGCCTCTAAGTTCCCGTTCGCCGACTACGATGTGTTATACGTTTGGGCATTGGAACGGAGCGTGGATGGTGAGGTATCCAAGTTTCTGAACGAAGTGGCGGAAACCCCCGTCGACACCCTTTATCATCGCACTAAATCCTACATTCCCTCTGTGAATAATGAAGATATAGAACGGATTCGCGCCAGCTACATCCCATTATTGAATTGCTGGCAACGTCTTTATTTTGGCCTGAATGAAAACCAATTTCTCCCGCTGCTGGAGGAAGATGCTGCTGAGAAGCACACGTTGCTGCAGAAGATGGATACCGATGCATTGATCGAATACGCCTCCGGCGGTTTGGTACTGGAACCACTTAAGCCGATCACGCAGGTTGTGTTGACCCCTTCGATTCATTTTCGGCCGATTAATACATACGTCTTCTACGAAAATGTGCTGTTTATCCAGTATCCTCTGGATATCCCGGAGCTTGACGAGGATGAACCGCCTATGGTGCTCAAACGTCTGACCCGAGCGCTTGCCGAACCGCAGCGGTTGCGCCTCCTCCGCTACGTCGCCGACGAGCCGAAGTCCATGCAGGAGATGCTGACGGATCTAGGCGAGCCTAAGGAACAGTTGATGCACGACTTGATGCGGCTTCGAGTCGCTGGCTTACTGCGCATCCATCTGCTGGCTCAGGACACGGAGAAGTTCAGCATCCGACCGGACGGCGCGGCGGAGCTGCAGATGTTCCTGGAGTCTTACATCCGTTTATAGCTTAGTCAGCCTATGAGCCTTTGGCGGGACGCTTGTGCTTGTGTTAGGATAGAGTTATACGTAGAGACAAGCGTTTCCTGGATAAAGGAGTGACCCATTCAATGAATAAGACCCTGCTGCAACAAGTCATTTTTGATTTGGATGATACGCTGGTTCATTGCAATAAATATTTCGATTTGATTCTGGATCAATTTGCTGACCTGCTTACCGATTGGTTCAAAATGTACGGCATAACCACAGCAGAAATTCGCGAGAAACAAACGGAAATCGACGTCGCCGGCGTCCATCAGATTGGGTTTGCCAGCTCGCATTTTCCCGAGTCACTGATTGACACGTACCGACATTACGGTCAGTTGACGGGACGCAAGGTGCTCCCCAAAGAGGAAGACCGGCTAATGAAGCTAGGGCTGAGCGTATATGAGCAACCGATCGAACCCTATCCCGGTATGGTCGAAACGCTAAACCTCTTGCGCAGCCAAGGCCATGAACTCCATCTCTACACCGGCGGCGAAACCGTGATTCAGGAGCGGAAGATCGAGCAGATGCGGTTGGCCGATTATTTTCAGGACCGGATTTATATTCGCCAGCACAAAAATGTCGAGGCACTGGAAGATATTTTGCACGTGAGACAGTTTGACCGTTCCCGTACCTGGATGATCGGCAACAGCTTGCGTACCGATGTCATGCCTGCCCTTTCCGCCGGAATCAACGCGATCTATATCAAAATCCCCAATGAGTGGCTGTACAACATCGTGGAGCTCCAGCATGACGGGGATGCGGAAATGCACACGGTCACTTCGCTCGAAGAAGTCCCGCGGGTGATCTTTAATCAAATTCATCAAGTTGAACGGCAAAAACGGACCTTGTAGAGGTCCGTTTTTGATTAGCCAATCATGAAAACGTGTCGTTAAAAATCCGCTCGATAACATCCGCCTCAGCCGAGACTGCGAATAGGATGTAAAGACCTTGTGTTTTCAGAACGTGCTTCTTAACCAGATCATACTCTGCCGGACGATAATCCATGAATTTTGCGGTTTGCGCCGCAATTCTTTCTTCGATTTTCTCCATGATGTGGTCCTTCTCGCTTTCATCCTTAAGCCGGATCACCAGCAACTCGTCCGCCTTCACGTTGGAAGATGCCGTATACAGTACGAAACTCGAGACATCCTCACTCGAAAGATGATACAGCTTCTTGAACCTCTTCACGTCACCTTGCTTCATGTTTCCTAGGTCCGCCGATTTCTGGATTCTCTCACCGACTTCGACCGCCGACAAGTTGCCGTTTCCTCCTTCTTTCCCTGTACACCCAGTCAAGAAGCCGATGGCAAAGACCAACGTCAAAATCGCAAGGATCCGCTTTCCTCTCCATACATTTAATCGCATTATTCCATCATCTCCGCTACTTTCTGAATGGATCGATCCATAAAAAACGTATTGATATTATAGAGCAGCAGCAAATCTTGGATGTTCTGAGCTCGAATCAGCGCGGCCAAATCGTCGTCGTAATAACGAAGGTCCACGATAACGATCTCGCTGAAATGTTTTGTAAGAAACGGAATTAGGCTGTTGGCGTACGAATCTTTCACGACGAGCAGCTTCCTTCCCTTCGCTTGATCCGAAGTAATCCTCGCCTGAGCATGGTTGCCGTTTAGGAAGATGGCATACTTGTCCTTCTCCTTCAAGTTCTCCATTACATATAAGGAATCCGAAGAATGCTGTTCATCGGTATACTCAACAGAAATAGGTTCTTTATCTTTCGGTAGCCATAGCTCGATTTCATCCGGCCGTATGTGTTTGAATCCACTTCTTGAATACAGCGATCCGTAAAATTGATCCGTGACCTGCCGAAGTTCAAATTCGTTTTTTGCCTGCGGATTAATTCCCATTTGCTTGCATAATTCGCGGTACGCGTAATAAGCGCCTAAGGTCGTCCAATGATGGTCCGTTCTATAGTAGAGGTACTCCTGTCGGTTGGCGAACAGAGCCGGGTATACATCAACAAACTTAATCGCCTTGCCGAGTGCATCCCGCATTTGCTTCAAAGAAGCAAGTTCATCGCCCACAGGGGCAAAATCCGGTAGCTTCTCTTTGTTTATCGATAATGAAGTAGGCGCCAGCATGACGTAGGTGTGCAGGTTTGGTATAGCGGCGGCCAACGCCCGGATCGCCTTCGCGTCCTCCTCTACCCGTACCTTCGCAGGCGGTTGAAACTGCTGAATCAGATAGCCGTCTTTGCCGAGGTAAACCCCGTTGCTTTCCTTTTTCCCCAGTGCCCGTCCCGTGTCGGAGTTGACGCCGATCCAGAAGTCGCGGATAGGAAATTGATCGGACACGTAATTCTCATAACCGACGGTAAATTTCCCTGAAGTCACACCATACAGTGAAAGCTTCGGCTTAGGTTCCAGCATTCTGTTTTCCTCTGGGGAAAACTTGCGGTCCGGCGTCAACCAACTCGCTACCGGCAACGCGCAAATAAATCCCAAAAAAATGATTGCCATGGCCCTCTGAACCTTTCTCAATTTCGCAGCCTCCTTTCCCCGCGTCAAAATCGAAAATATAAAAACGGATTATAGGTTTGATGGACGAGATTCGCGGTTGACAGCAACAGCAGCAGCAGGTATACACCTATCGTCAACGCGGAACCCGCGATCGTCCGTCTCTTCCGAACACGCAACAGAAGCCGGCGCGGAAGCGGCGTCGCGCATACCGCCAGCAAAACCAGCCAACCTGCATAAGTCGTTATGTCGTATAACGCTTGCTGATTAACTATGCCGTACGAGTCGTACCCGAACAGCGTACCGAGGAACTGACCGGCAGTTTCCAGGTTATCGTATTCGAAAAACACCCACCCAACGATAACGGCCGTAAGCGTGTAACCATGTGCGACAAAGCGCGGAAGGCGGCGCAACCCTTTTAGCCAAAACAATTTCTCGACCGTAACCAGGAACCCAAAATAAAGTCCCCACACGATAAAATTCCAACTAGCCCCGTGCCACAACCCGGTTAAAAACCAGACGATCAGTACATTACGTAACTGCTTCAGTAATCCTTTTCGGTTGCCGCCAAGCGGGATATAGGCGTACTCCCGAAACCAGGAGCCCAGGGAAATATGCCATCTACGCCAAAATTCCGTGACGCTGCGGGATACATACGGGTAGTTGAAGTTCTTCGCGAACTCAAACCCGAACATCTTCCCGAGACCGCGGGCCATGTCGGAATATCCGCTGAAATCAAAGTAGATTTGAAATGTGAACGCCAAGATTCCGAGCCAGGCGGAAAGCACGCTAAGCTCTCCTGGCGGCGTCGCTTTGACATTCGTCCACAGCAAGCCGATCTGGTTGGCCAGCAGCGCTTTCTTGGCGAGGCCGCGGATAAACAGCTCCGTTCCTCTTCCGAATCGTTCCAGCGTCATGTGCCGGACAACCAACTGCCGAGCGATGTCGCCGTATTTGACGATGGGCCCGGCCACAAGCTGGGGGAACATCGCCACGTAAGCGCCGAACGAAATTAGATTGCGCTGCGCGGTTACTTTACGCCGGTAAACGTCGATTACGTAGGACATCGTTTGAAACGTATAAAAGGAGATACCGAGCGGCAGCGGAAGATCCGCTGTCTGCAAATGAAGATGTAATAGCCCATTCAGATTGTCCACAACAAATTCGGCGTACTTGAAGAAGAACAATAAGCCTAGATTGACGATGAGGGAAACGAGCAATACACCATAAGCGATCCCCCGTCGTTCTCGATATTTCTCGATCATCAGACCGCCTGCATAATTAATCAGGGTAGAGACCATCATGATGAACACATAGAGCGGCTCTCCCCAAGCATAAAACACCAAGCTAGCCGCGAGCAGAACGGCGTTTCGAAGCCTCGGGGGGGATAAATAATAGACGAGCAGCGTTATCGGCAAAAATTGAAACAGGAAGATCAGGCTGCTAAATACCAAAGCTCATCCCCTCCTTGGCTCATCGCTATACGAAAGAACCATGGCCGCCCTCACTCTACCTGATCCTTCAATGCTTCCAGCATCAGCGGATAAAACTCCGGCTTGAAATGAATGCCGTCCGTATCGTACAGATCCGGATGGATCGCGATGATTACGGACAAATCGACAAACCCGACCTGCTCCTTGGCAGCCATCTCCTTCAACCTTTCGTTAAAGGCGGGGATATTTCGATAACGCGGTTCATCACCAAGCGTGTCCTCCGAGACGGGCGTGACCGACAGTACCGTGATTTCGGCCTGCGGAAGCTTCTGTTTGATCGCTTCGATCAAGGAGATGTAATGGTTGATCGCATAGTCCAGCGGATGCTCTGTTGGCCAAAGGATATCGTCCGAACCCAACTGGATGAAAATCTGCTTGGGATTTCTCTGGATCAGGTCCTCCATGTCCCCCATAGCAAATTCCGCCGTTTTTCCCGCACCGGCCAATACGTTTTCTTCAGCCAACACCTCGTGATACGACAAGCCTTCCGTAATGGAATCCCCCAGAAAAACGCTGTTACGAAACAGAGAAGCTAGCTTGGTTTGCGGCGTTCCTGCGGAAGTTGTCTCTTTCGTTGAACCGGCGGTCGACGGTTGGTCGGTCGACACTACCCTATCCGTATTCAGTTCTCCACAGGCGGCGAGTGATAAAGCGAATATTCCGGTCAACATGATTTCGAGCATTTTTTTCATTCTCTTCCCTTTCCTCTCTTGTGGGTTCAATCTCTCCCAGATAGGATAGAGAAAAGAAATGCAGATCAGGTGCAGACCCGGTCAATATGAGCTGAATTTTTGCCGATGCGAAAACAAGACAAGCGCAGAACCGAAGTTCTACGCTTGTTTACGCAAATCGAAGTAAAACAATACTCCTTCCGCCGTGTTCGTTACGCCGTAGGACGAGCCGTGTAATTCCAAAATATTTTTGGCGATCGCCAGCCCCAAACCGGTTCCGCCCGTCGCCGCATTTCGCGAAGGCTCCCCGCGGTAAAAGCGATCCCACACTTTCTCCAACTGCTCCTTCGGAAGATGAACTCCGCGATTTTCGACGCCAACCCTAAGGGTATCCCCTTCATCGGTCGTGGTCACGAGGATGGTCGCCCCTTCCGGTGTATAGCGAATCGCGTTGGTGAGAAAATTGATCAATACCTGCTCGATGCGGCGGCGATTCGCCACAACTTCTGCCGTTGCCAGCCGGGTGAACAGCTTGAGCTGCCTGGCTGCCAACTCCGGCGCTAGTTTCTTGCATACCCGCTCGACGACGGGGAGAATCTCGAACGGTTCCGTGTTCATGACATGCGTGCCCGACTCGTATTTCGCCAAATCCAGCATATCCTCAATCAACAAGATCATGCTGTTCACTTCTTCTTCCATCGCCGCAAAATAATAATTCCGCTTGTGGCCGGCAACTCCGTCTTTGAGCACGGCCAACCCGCTTTGAATGACGCTCAGCGGCGTCTTCAGTTCATGCGAAACGCCGGAGATAAATTCTTTTCGAGTATGCTCCAACTGCTTTTCCTTTTCGATGTCCCGCTCCAATTGCCGGATATGGGAATGCAGCCGATCAGACAACTCGTTGATGCTGCCTGATAGCTGTCCCAACTCATCCCGGCTGCGGACCGGTAATTTCTCGGAGAAGTCCAGCCGGGCGATCTGTTTGGTGGTCCGGTTGAGTCGCAGCAATGGCCGGGCAATCCGGCGGGAAAAATATAGCGAAGCTGCAACGGATAGCAACAAGGCGGCGAGGATCACATAACCTAAATAGCTACGCATCACCTTCGCAGCCTCACTTACAGGTTGAAGCGACGTCATGGCGAAGATAAAAACGGGTTTTCCTTTCGCGTTTTCCATGCGTTCCACAAGTACCTTGTAATTTACACCATTCTCCGCAAAATCCATTTCTTCGCCGTTTGCACCCCCGGTAACATCTCCGAAAAGAAGGTCGGCTTGAAAGGTTTTGATCCGATCCAGAAATAAGCGGTTGGCATAACGTGTAACGTCGTCACCTTCCGGCAGCTGAAGGCTTGTGATCGTCCCCTGGACCAGCACAGAGGGGTATTCCTCACGATACAGCTCCGGCTCTTGGAAGCGCGGGACAACCTTATATTCCTTTTGAATCAAGGGGGTATTTTCCAAGCGATCTTCTTCGCGTAAACCGGCAATATTGCTGTTCGCCCGCTGCGGCATGAACCGATCGTTCATCAGGAGGCCTTCGATCGCAATCGGCCCGCCTTCCTTAACCCAGGTACCACCATAAACGTTCAGCGGATTGTCCGCACTGAAATCGTCCACGTCGGCCATGGCGTAAAGGGGGAACGTCATCGTTTGTCCGGAGAGGCCGGGGGCGCCGTCCGATTGCTCCAAACGGACCTCCAAAGCAAAATCGTCAAAGTACTGCAAATTCCCCATTTCGTCCAACACGGCGATCCAAATGCCCTGCTCCCGATCATATTCCTGCTCCAGTTCGGCCAAGGCTTTCGATTCCCCATCCGCCTCCATGTACGCTTGTTCGAAGGCCTGAACGGAAGTTTTTGCATCGTCCACCTTTTGCTGCACGTAAAACTGTTTAAAGAACACGGTTTGACCGGCGAAAATCAGCGCCACGATCATCAAGCAGAGCGCCGTCGTCAACAAAAACAGTTTGAGTACAATCCCCCTAATCATGGTCGGTCCTCAAATTTGTAACCCGCCCGCATGACGGTCACGATGCATTTGGCTTTGTCGCCCAACTTTGCCCGCAAATTTCGCATATGGCTATTGATCGTTCGTTCGTCACCGGGAAAATCGTATCCCCAGACCTTCGTCATCAATTGTTCCCGGGTTACGATCAATCCTTTGTTCTTCATGAGATAGGCCAAGATTTCGAATTCTGTGTATGTAAGGCTGCAGTTTTCCCCGTTGATCGTCACGGAACGGGAAGCAAGGTAGATCACGATCCCGGCTCCGGACAACAAGTCCTTCTCCTGACCGGGTATACTCCGAGGTTCCAATAAGCGTTTAGCCCGCGCCATCAATATCGGCGGACTGCACGGCTTGACGACATAATCGTCCGCACCCAGCTCGAATCCGAGCAAAGTGTCATCTTCATCCGAACGGGCCGTCAGCATGATGATCGGGACATCCGACACCTTGCGGACCCGTTGGCACACCGACCATCCGTCCAGCTCCGGCAACATGATGTCAAGAAGGATCAAATCGACCGGATGTTGTTCGAACAGAGCCATAGCCTGCTTCCCATCGCCGGCCTCCAACACGTCGTATCCTTCGTTCAGCATATAATCTTTGAGGATCTCCCGCAAAAGCAGCTTATCCTCGACAATCAAAATCGTTTTGGACATGGTTCTACCTCTCCATTACAAGTTGCGTATTCCCAAGCCTACACTAAACGTTTTTACTGAAAACATCAACTTCATAACAAGAAAGCAGCCGACATATGGACATCGGCTGCTTATTAATTAATATAGTTAACGAAATAATATGAATCAATAATTTATGAAGTGGATGAAGCCACTGAACGATCGGTCTGCTCCAAAGTAAGCTTCCCGCTATTACGATCAGCAAGTGAAATGCGAGCCTTAACCTCTCCGCTTGCCTGCTTAAACGATAGCAGCTGCGTTTGCCCTTTCGTCAGCAGAGCGTTCAACATGGCCGGCGAAATCTTCTTGCCTTCAAACTCTTTCCAAATCACAAAACCGCAGCCTTGTTTGTAGTGCGTGCAGCCGTAACCTTTACGGCCTTCGATCAACTGGCCTCCGCAGCCCTCGCGCGGACACGGAGCAAGTGGCTGCATACTGCCTGCCTGTGGTTTAGTAGTAGGCGTGCCCGTGTTGCGCTCGCCCTTCTCAACACCGGTGGCAGCACGGCCGGATTTGCTGTTACCGCTGTCGCTCCGACTTCCGCCGCCGCGTCGGCCTCCTTTGTTCGCCTCCTCCGTTCCAAACATGGAGGCGTCCGCCTTTTGCTGGGTACGCACCTTCTCAATGATCGAAATCGTGAACCGGCGCACGTTATCCATAAACTTTTCCCGAGCTGCTTCACCCTTGGAAATCTGATACAATCGCCGCTCCCATTGGCCGGTCATCTCCGGCGAGGTCAACAGCTCGACGCCGGCGTGCCGAATCAGCTCCACCGCTGTCCGGCCTTTTTGCGTGACGGTGATCTTCTTGCCTTGCATCGTAATATATCCCACGTTCTTCAGCCGCTCAATCGTCGCCGCTCGCGTAGCCGGAGTGCCAAGGCCGGCATCCTTCATCGCATCGCGCAGTTCTTCGTTCTCGAGTTGCTTCCCGGCGCTCTCCATCGCTTTCAGTAGCGTACCTTCCGTAAAATGCTTCGGCGGCTGCGTAGCCTTCTCCTTCGCTTCGGCGCCTGTACATTGCACCGGACGGTCCTTGTCGATCTGGAACGGTTCGCTGACCAGATCCTCGGACTCCTCTTCCTCGTCTTTCTTCTTCCCGCGACTGCTCCCGGATTTCGTCCCGTCATCCCCCGGCAAGCACACCTTCCACCCCAGGGACAGCAGCTCCTTTACGTTCGTCTTAAACGTTTCGCTTTCCACTTCAGTCAGCACCGTATGCTGCTTATATTCGGCTGCCGGATAGAAATGCGATAAGAACCTCCGAATGACAAGATCGTAGACGTTCTGTTCTTCCTTACTTAATGTGCCTGGTCGCCGTAGCGTCGGCAGGATCGCATGGTGATCCTCGACCCGCGTCGGGTTGCACACCGCTTTGTTGCCGACATGCACCAGATTGGGCCGGCCACCTTCAGCCAGTTCCTTGTAACTTGAAGACTTCAGCATGTGAAGCACCTTGTGCATCCCGTCGATATTTTGCTCGGTCACGTAGTTGGAACTCGTCCGCGGATAGGAGATCACCTTATGGCGTTCATAGAGCGCCTGCGCGATGTCCAGCGTCTTCTTGGCAGAGTAGCCGAACTTCGCATTCGCTTCCCGCTGCAGTAAGGTCAGATCGTAGAGCTTGTACGGATACTCCTTCGTCTCTTTAACTTCGTATTCGGTAATCCGCCCTTCCTTGCCGCGGACCTTCTCGGCGATCGCCGCCGCCCTCTCTCCGTCCGTCAGCCGATCGCCTTGCCAGCTGCCCGTGTACTTGCGCGCGTCTTGCTCGAATTCAGCTTTGATTTCGTAGTAAGTCAGCGAATCGAAGTTTTCAATTTCCTTCTGACGGTCGTAGATCAGCGCCAGCACCGGGGTTTGCACGCGGCCAACCGATAACAACTCCCGGTGTTTGGTCGTAAACGCCCGCGTCGCGTTCATCCCGATCAGCCAATCCGCTTCACTGCGCGCCCGTGCGGCCATCGTCAGGTTCTCGAACTCAGACGCGTCATGCAGCTCAGCAAACCCTTTGGCAATGCTCTCGCTGGTCAAGTCGGAAATCCACAGCCGTTTGACGGGCTGAGTTAACTTTAGCTGCTGTTGGATTAGCGCAAAAATATACTGCCCTTCACGCGCGGCGTCGCAGGCATTCACGATCGCGTCGCATCGTTTGGCCAGCTCGCCGATCGTTTTTAACTGATCTTTCGTCCGCGGGTTCGGTACGATCTTGAATCGATCCGGCAGAATCGGCAGGTCGCCGAAATTCCAGCGTTTGAATTTTTCATCATAGGCATCCGGCTCGGCCAGGCCTAGCAAATGACCTATCGCCCAAGTAATGATGTAGCGCTCTCCCTCCAGATAGGACCGGTTGTTCTTCGCTTTCGGCTCAATCACCGCAGCGATAGTCCGTCCCATGTCCGGTTTTTCGGCAATTACGAGCGTTTTCATGCTTAAGCGCCCCTCTTCCTCTGTCTATCAATCTAAAAAAGAGCCGCGCTCCGCGCAGCTCTAGTAAGCTAGTACCTATTATAACATATTGACCTAGGATCGTCCTGCAAAAATCTGCAGTCCGAGCAGTGAGTTACGCCAGTACCGTCGAACCCATCAGGTATTTATCTACTTCCCGGGCTGCCTCCCGGCCTTCGTTGATGGCCCAGACAACCAAGCTTTGTCCCCGGCGCATGTCCCCGGCGGCAAACACTTTATCGATATTCGTTTTGAATTGACCGTATTTCGCCTTCACGTTCGTGCGGCGGTCTCTTTCCAGACCCAGTTGGTCGGCCAGCGTCGATTCCGGTCCGTCGAAACCGATGGCGATCAAGGCCATTTGCGCCGGAAAGATGCGTTCCGTACCCGGGATCGGTTGATAGATTTTGCGCCCGGTCTCGTCGACGATCCGCTGGATTTGCACAGTGTGCAGTTCCTTCAGGTTGCCGTTCTCGTCGCCGACAAATCGCGTTGTCATGATCGAGAATTCACGCGGATCGGAACCGAACAATGCTTTGGCTTCTTCTTGGGCATAATCGAGCGTGTACACGTTCGGGAATTGCGGCCAAGGGTTGTTAAACGAATCGCGTTCGAGCGGCGCTTTGGCGTGGGTGCCAAACTGCGTAATGCTACTGCAACCATGGCGCAGTGCTGTCGCCACACAGTCAGAGCCGGTGTCGCCGCCGCCGATCACGATGACATCCTTCCCTTCGGCGGACAAATATTGCCCGTCAGTTAGGCCGGTGTCCAGGTAGCTCTTGATCGTACCGTTCAAAAACGGCATCGCATAATGCACCCCGTTCAAATGGCTGCCCTCAATGTTAAATTCCCGAGGTTTCGTAGCCCCGCCGCACAGGACCACGGCGTCGAATTCATCGACGAGCTGCTGGGCTTGGATATCCTTGCCGATCTCCGTATTGGTGACAAATTTAACGCCTTCCGCCGCTAACAGGTCAACACGACGTTGTACAACCGATTTGTCCAGCTTCATTGTTGGAATGCCGTACATTAGGAGGCCGCCGATCCGATCTGAACGTTCGTAGACGGTCACCTCATGGCCCGCTTTATTTAGTTGGGCCGCACAGGCAAGACCCGCCGGTCCGGAGCCGACAACGGCCACTTTACGGCCTGTCCGCTTCTCCGGAGGTTCCGGTACAACCCAGCCTTCCTCGAACCCTTTATCGATAATCGCCTGCTCAATCGTCTTGATGGTCACCGGCTGCCCGATTAGGCCGACCGTACAAGAGCCTTCGCATGGCGCAGGACATACCCGGCCCGTAAATTCCGGAAAGTTGTTCGTTTTGTGCAAACGGTCCAGCGCCTCTTTCCACAAATTGCGGTAAACTAGGTTATTCCATTCCGGAATCAGATTGTGCACCGGGCAGCCCGCCGTTCCTCCAGCCATATCGATTCCCGTATGGCAATACGGTGTGCCGCAATCCATGCAGCGTGCGCCCTGAGTGCGCAGCTCCTCATCCGCCATATGCTTATGAAATTCCTCCCAGTCCTTAACCCGTTCGGACGGACTACGGTCTCCGGGAAGCTCACGTTTGAACTCCATAAATCCTGTTGGTGTAGACATCAAAAAGTTCCCCCATCCGTCATCAGTGTATCTTGATGTTAGCATTCGGGGGAACGGTTATTAATGGATTATTGATATGATAATTTGTACTGATCATCACATCATTTACGACGTTCGTAAGTCAGAAAACGATAATCATAGGGGTTCTTCTCGTCTCGCACCCCTTGTTCTTCATGGACTAATTCAAAGTCTTCCCATAGAAAGTGAGGGAAGAACACGTCCCCTTCAATATGTTCCTCGATCCGGGTTACCAGGAGCCGATCCGCCAGCGGCAGGAAGTGTTGGAACACGCCTGCACCCCCGATAATCATCAGTTCGCCACGATCCGCGTAGGTTAACACTTCTTCCACCGAATGCACGACATCTGCTCCCTCCGCCACATAAGAAGCATCCGCCGTAATTACGACGCTATGCCGATTCGGCAACGGCTTGCTGCCCATGGATTCCCAGGTTTTACGGCCCATGACGATGGTTTTCCCCGTTGTCTGTGCCTTAAAGAACTTCAGATCGGCCGGCAACCTCCAAGGAAGTTGATTATTCCGACCGATAGTTCCGTTTCTGGACATCGCCCAGATGAGCGTAATCATCCCCATGCAATACCGACTCCTAACTTGTTGAATTTAAACGGCAACCGTTGCTTTAATCGTTGGATGGAACTGATAATCAACAAATTCGAAATCCTCATACACGTAGTCAAAAATCGAATCTGGTTTGCGTTTGATCACCAGCTTCGGCAACGGATAAGGCTCACGCTCCAATTGGGTTTGCACCTGCTCGACATGATTGTTGTAAATATGCACATCCCCGCCGGACCAAATAAATTCACCAACTTCAAGATCGCATTGCTGGGCGATCATATGTGTGAGCAATGCGTAACTTGCGATGTTGAATGGCAGACCAAGAAACGTATCCACCGAACGCATCGTCAACATGCAGGACAACTTCCCGTCCGCCACATAAAATTGAAAGACAAAGTGGCATGGCGGCAGTTTCATTTGATCTACCTCGGCCACATTCCATGCGCTGACCAGATGGCGGCGCGAATCGGGATTCTTCTTGATTGCTTCTACGACGGAAGTAATTTGATCGATCTTCCGACCGTCTGGCGCTTCCCAGGAACGCCATTGCGATCCATATACGGGTCCAAGGTCGCCGTTCTCATCCGCCCACTCGTCCCAGATGCGTACGCCATGCTCTTTGAGATAAGCTATATTCGTATCGCCGCGCAAAAACCATAGCAGCTCATGGATTACCGATTTCAAATGGATCCGCTTGGTCGTTACCAGGGGGAAGCCCTCGCTTAAATCGAAGCGAAGCTGACGGCCAAATACAGAGCGCGTCCCGACGCCGGTCCGGTCCTCTTTAGGTGTCCCGTTCTTTAGAACATCCTCCAGCAAATTCAAATAATTTCTCATCGTCTACACCCCGTCACCTTGGTCTATAATCCATCCTATTATATCAGACTTCCGGAGCTTCGTGACAAGAATGCTTGTTCGTATCGCTTCTTGACATCCTGAGTATGGAAGGTTATAGTAAGAGAACCATATCTTAATAGAACAATGCGAGTGAAGCACCTCGCAAGGTAGGCGTCAAAGCCTGTCTTGGAGGTGCTTTTTTTGCGTTGTCATTAGGGGTGGAAAATGAGTTTCGTTAGGAGATGATGGTTCGTGAATTGGAGACAACCGATGAAAATGTCCTTACTTGCGGTAATCATGCTTTCCATGATGTTGGGTGGAAATCGACAGTTGGTTGCAGCTAGCTCTTGGGATGCGGCTTTAGACGGGATCGATGCGGTGTATGACGGTTTGACGGCCGTACAAACGCTGGTGAAGCAGGAGAGTCTTGAAATCTCGGCGCTGCGCAAGAAGAACAACGACGCTTTGTCTGCGTTAAATGCGAAGATCAGAGCGATCGATCAAACGACGGTTACCCGTCTAACCCAGGAAACCGAGGCGCTGCAGCGCAAGCACGCTCCTTTGTTAGAACAATACGCCTCATTGGGCAAACAGGTGACGGCAGCTAAGAAACGCAAGGATAAGAAATCCGCGGATATGCTGGAATTGAAACGCAATCAATTGAAGCCTGCGGCAACATCCGCTTCGGCGGAGATTAAAGCTAAGAAGGAGGCGCTCTCAGCCGCGAAGAAGTCCAAGACCGCCAAAGCGAAAGTCGTTAAAGATGCCCTGGTTCCGGTGCAGACGTTAAAAAAGCGGATCACCGCCGAAAACAAATCCGTCGCCGCCGCGCGAAAACACCTTTCGGCGGCGGATAAACGATACAAAGCCAGCGTGAAGCGAGGCGACGCTATCGTTGCAGCCCTTGAGCTAAAGACGGTTTATGATCAAACCAAAGCCATTCACGCATCTTTAACGAAAGTGTACGAGTGGGAGCGGCAAATCGCCCAAAACGTTACTCTGGCTGCCGCCAAACTCCCTTAAGCGATGTTAATCTGGTCATGGAGACGTGTAGCGTCCGTAACGGGTTTCGAGCTTAACTAAACGTTTCTCCGTACCGTGAAGAAGGAGCGTATTCATTCCTTCCGTCCCATGCCACTCCATACCGATGAGAATTCCCTGCTCAGAGGTTCTGGCCGCAAACAGAAAAGTAAAGTGATGGGGTGCGATCTCCCCTTGGTCATCTACGCGCCAGACACTGTAAGAGTCTTCTGTTGTTGCAGGAAAGTCCAGGACGGCCAAGTTATCGCCCTGTTTTAGAATGATACAAAACAGGTGATCCGGGCCGTCTGGACGAAATAAAGCCAAATCAAGTTCAGCTTCTCCGCCTAGAGTTGCTAACCGCCATAATTGGTGAATGTCTCGGCCTTTTTCTTTCTCAATTTGTTCCCCCAGGTCGGAATCCAATTCCACTTGGCCGTCGAACGTGATCGGAAGCAAAGAATCCAGCGGAATCTGCTCACTCTGAAAGAAATAATAGGTGGCATTGGGTTGTGCCACACCTTCGGTAACGGCAAAGATATGCCCCGGCAAATGCGAGAAATTGGGAGTCGTGTCCCTTCCGGTGTTGGCGTCGTCCCCCTCCTGCCAACCTTCATAGACGACGGAAATCAAGCTCCCTTTCTCGCCAATGGCCTGAGTCATCCCTGATAGCGTTTCCTTAGATATATCCTCTGATCCGCTAACCAACAAGCGTCGTCCATTTTCATCGGCAAAACCAAATACCTGACTCAGACGGTCCACATCAACCTCACCTCCCGGTTCAGAAGGTATGGCAGGATCAGGTGTCTCCATTTCATTTACCTCTCCATTGTCAAGTGGACCGGGTTCGAGTTGAACCGGGGTCTCCCTTTCAATCAGAACTTCTTGATCTTCCCTTTGGATACAGCCGGATAGTGTCAGGATCATCAGCAGAAGTATGCCTGTTTTTCGCACAACGGAAAACCTCCCCATCTTTTGCCTATTCATCTGATTATTGTTGAAATCGCACTGAATTGTAAAGATTGGCAGCAACCTATTTTGCATTTCATATTGCTATATCGTAATATTAGGATATAATGATTATCAGGAAACCGAGGTGAACTTTCATGGATAACAATTTCAAAGCCTATCAGGAAGCTGCGGAAATGTTGAAAGCTCTGGCACATCCGGTACGATTATGCATCGTCCGCGGCTTGCTGGACAAGAAGCAATGCAACGTGACGTACATGCAGGAATGTTTGGAACTGCCGCAATCGACCGTATCCCAGCACCTGCAGAAGCTGCGCAGTTTAGGGATCGTCGAATCCGAACGCAGCGGTTTGGAAGTCAATTATCAGTTGGCGAATGAAAAAGTCATTAAGTTGGTTCGCCATCTGTTCGAGGAGGAACAATAAACAATGAGCAAAAAAGTATTAATTGTCGGCGGTGTTGCCGGCGGTGCCTCTGCGGCCGCCAGACTTCGTCGCTTGGATGAAGAAGCACATATCGTCATGTTCGAACGGGACCCTTATATTTCCTTTGCCAACTGTGGGCTTCCCTACTATATCGGTGATTCGATCAAGGATCGATCAAAACTGCTGGTCCAGACACCGGAAGCAATGCATCGTCGCTTTAACATCGATGTCCGCACCGAGAGCGAAGTAATTGGAATCGATCCTACCAGCAAAACGGCACTAGTCCGCAGCAAAGAGCGCGGCGAATATCGAGAAAGTTATGATGCGGTGATTTTGTCGCCCGGTGCGAAACCCATCCGACCGAATCTCCCCGGCATTGAAAGCAGCCGGATCCATACGCTGCGGAATATTCCGGATACGGACCGTATCAAACGTCGGGTTGTCGAAGAACGCGCTTCTTCCGCCATCGTCATTGGCGGCGGATTTATTGGCGTGGAAATGGCCGAGAACTTGCGAGAAATCGGGCTTGAGGTCACGTTGATCGAAGGCGGTCCGCAAATTCTCGCGCCATTTGATGCCGAGATGTCAGGAGTCCTTGCCAAGGAACTGGAGGATCATGGCGTTAACCTTTTAATGTCGCAGACCGTCACCTCGTTTACAGAACAAGGTAACTACATTAAGGTGCATACTTCGGACGAGCGTGAATTATCGGCTGATATCGTAATTTTGGCGATTGGCGTTACACCGGATACAGCTTTTCTGAAAGAAACCGGCTTGGAACTGGGGCCAAGAGGCCATATTGTTGTAAACGACAAACTGGAAACTAGCATTCCGGATATTTATGCCGTTGGGGATGCGGTTGAAGTCGTTGATTTTGTTAATGGTTCCAAAACAGCAATTCCGCTGGCTGGTCCTGCCAACAAGCAGGGGCGTATCGCTGCGGACAATGTCTGTGGTCTTGGAACCACATATAAAGGCTCGCAAGGCACGTCCATTATCAAAGTCTTTGGTCTTACCGGAGCGGCCACGGGGAACAATGAGAGAACGCTCCAGCGGTTAGGGATCCCTTATCATGTCACGGTGGTTCATCCCAATTCTCATGCTTCTTACTATCCCGGCGCCACCCCCCTATCGATCAAGCTGTTATTTAAGCCTGACGGTACCGTGCTAGGCGCGCAGGCTGTCGGATATGACGGGGTAGATAAACGGATCGATGATATCGCGACGGTGATTCGTTTCCGGGGGACGGTAACGGATTTGACGGAACTGGAATTGGCCTACGCCCCTCCGTACTCTTCAGCAAAGGATCCGGTGAACATGGCCGCTTATACTGCGGAGAACGTATTAAGCGGACGCGTTCGGTTGTTCGTCCCGCAGGATTTGACAACCCGGGACGTGCAAACGACCCAGTTGGTCGATGTTCGTTCTGAGATGGAGCATGCCAACGGACATATCCCTGACTCCCTGCTGATCCCGGTTGACGAATTGCGTGATCGCCTGAATGAACTAGATCGGGACAAGGAGATTTGGGTTTACTGCCAAGTCGGGTTGCGCGGGTATACCGCTTCACGAATTCTGCAGCAAAAAGGCTATAAGGTTCGCAATTTGACCGGAGGTTACAAGCTCTATCAAATGGCTAATTACCAGCCGGGTCGGTCCGATTCCCCGGATTGCCCCGTTGATCGTGTGGCAAAAGCAGAAATCGCCGCAACTTCGTTAGCTCCGGCAACAAGCCAAGTGTCCGGTGATTCCAAACTGCATGCCGATGCGGAGCTTGATGCTTGCGGTTTGTGCTGCCCCGGTCCACTGATTCAGGTCAAACAATCCATGGATCGTTTGGAAGCCGGACAGGTTCTGCACGTGACCGCCTCTGACCCTGGATTCTATGAGGATGTGCAGGCATGGGCGACCATGTCCAAACACCGTATGCTCCAGGTTACCAAGAATGCGAACGGGATGATCGAAGCCTATATTTGCAAGGAAGACCCGATCCGGCTTGGCGACACTTCGGTTCAACCGACAACAACACCGGAAGGCTCAACGATGATTGTATTTAGCGGTGACTTGGATAAGGCGATTGCCTCATTTATCATCGCCAATGGCGCCGCGGCCAGCGGCAAGAAAGTGACGTTATTCTTCACCTTCTGGGGGCTGAATATTCTCCGTAAATCGGAGAAGGTCCCCGTCGCCAAAACCTTCATCGGTCGCATGTTCGGTGCGATGATGCCGCGCGGCAGCCATAAGTTGTCTCTCTCCCGCATGAACATGCTTGGGATGGGAGCCAAGATGATTCGTGGCGTGATGAAAAATAACAACGTTTCCTCCCTAGAAGAACTCATGGCCAGTGCCATCAACCAAGGCGTCGAAATCGTCGCCTGCCAAATGTCGATGGATCTGATGGGCATCCGCCAGGAAGAGTTGATCGACGGGGTCAAAATCGGCGGAGTCGGTTACTACTTGGGTAAGGCCGACCAATCGGGAATTAATCTATTCATCTAATTTGTAAAAGGGGTTCTTGGTCGATTTGACCAGGAACCCCTTTTTTTAGCCCAAGCTCATTTTGCTGTATAATCGGTACGAACACCTATCTTTCGAGCGAAAAGGAGATCGACATATGAGTCAACAGGTTAGCCGAAATAACATTGATCGATTCAACGGGTTCAGCGAACTCTACGATCAAAACCGCCCCAAGGCGCCGGACGAAGTCATCCGTATTTTATCGATGGTTTTGGGCCGTTCTCCGGAAATAGTTGCGGATGTTGGCTGCGGTACGGGCCTCTCCTCTTTTGCCTGGCTAAATCATGCGAAGCAAATCATTGGGATCGAGCCTAACGACGATATGCGCGCCGTAGCAATGAATCGCTGGCGGGAAAGCAACTGCCCGGCGCAGCTTCAATTCGTCAAGGGTTTGTCCACCGAATTGCCGTTGGAGCCCTCCTCCGTAGATCTCGTCACCTGCTCTCAATCCTTCCATTGGATGGACCCTCAACCAACGCTCCAGGAGTTCGCCAGAGTGCTGCGCCCTGGAGGCATATTTGCTGCTTACGATTGCGATTGGCCGCCGGCCGCCAGCCCTGAGCTCGAGCAGGCATACATACAACTCGTCGATTTCGCCGAAAAACGCGCAAGCGAACTGATCGACAACGACAAAGAAGCGTACAAGTGGCCTAAAGACCAGCATTTGCAGCAAATCCGCAAGAGCGGCCTCTTCCACTATTCACGAGAGATCTTATTTCACCATTGGGAGAGTTGTGACGCCGATCGATATGCGAATCTGGCCCTCAGTCAAGGGGGTTTGCAAACCGCTTTAAAATTAGGGGCGAACGAAATACTTTCTGCTGCTGAGCAATTCCGCGAACAAGTGAATCAAGCTTTCGGGGCTGAAGCTCGCAACATCCTATTCTGTTATCGCATGCGGCTCGGGGTAAAATAACAGCTTTTCGCTTCATCCAACCGAAATAACTTGACCAACCCCGCACAAAAAAAGGGCAAGACCGTGAACACGGCCTTGCCCAATAGACTTAGGAGTTGATCCACTCTTAGGAGGAGTGGGAGATAAAATCGCTAAAATTAGCGAGAAATTACGTGAATAGGATGACCTTCAACCAACTCGGCCGTTTCCATTACGATTTCGCCCAAGGTCGGGTGAGCGTGAATGGTCAACGAGATGTCTTCGAGTGTTGCCCCCATTTCAACCGCAAGGCCCAGCTCAGCGATCAAGTTGGAAGCTTCGATCCCGACGATTTGCGCGCCGAGCACCACGTTGTTATCTGCGTTCGCCACGATCTTGATGAAGCCTTCAGGCTGATTCAAGGAAGTTGCGCGACCATTGCCTGCGAATGGGAACTTGCCGGCTTTGACCTTGAAGCCTTTGTCTTTCGCTTCCGACTCCGTCAGACCTACGCTAGAGCATTCTGGATCCGTAAAGACAACCGCTGGGATTGCTTTGTAATCCACCACGGAAGGAAGTCCTGCGATCGCTTCGGCCGCCACTTTTCCTTCGTAGGAAGCTTTGTGTGCAAGCGCAGGGCCAGCCACGATATCGCCGATCGCAAAGATGTTCGGGTTGCTGGTGCGTCCTTGATGGTCAACTTTGACCAAACCACGGTCAGTCAACTCCACGCCAGCCAGATCCAGACCCAGATCGCCATCAGTGTTTGGACGACGACCAACGGTCACCAGCAGGTAGTCGGCAGTGACTTCTTTACTTTCGCCGTTCACGGAATATTTCACCGTTACGTTCTTATCGGTTTGTTCCGCGCTTTCGGCTTTAGCGTTCGTTACGATTTCGATGCCGGTCTTCGCCATGTTCTTGGCAACCAGACGGGTCATGTCTTTGTCGAAGCCTGGCAATACGGTATCCATACCTTCGATGATCGTTACTTTGGTGCCAAACTTGGAGAACATTTGGCCAAGCTCAGCGCCGATATAACCGCCGCCGATGACGACAAGGCTGCTCGGAATTTCTTGCAGTTCAAGCGCTTCTGTCGAGGACAAGATGCGTCCGCCAAACGGGAAAGGTTTCAGCTCGATCGGGCGGGAACCGGTAGCCAGAATGCAATGCTTGAAGCGGTAACGCGGCGATTCGTGCTCGTTGAACGCACGAGCTTCGTTTTCGTTGATGAACATCACTTCACCGCTGAAAACTTCGACCTTGTTACCTTTAAGCAAGCCGCCAACGCCTTGGGTCATCTTCTTGACAACGCCGTTCTTGAATTCTTGCGTTTTCTTGAAGTCCACTTTCACGTTCTCTGCCGTAATCCCGAAGGCATCGGCATGTTGAGCGGACTCGTATTGGTGAGCGGCCGAGATCAGCGCTTTGGACGGGATACAACCGCGGTTCAAGCAGACGCCGCCAAGCTCCGATTTGTCAACGATGATCACCTTTTGCCCGAGCTGGGCGGCACGAATGGCCGCCACATATCCGCCGGGACCTGCACCGACAACTAATGTATCAATATCTAGAGAAGCATCTCCTACTACCATTGATTACACCTCCATAACGAGCAGCTCAGGATTCGCGAGCAGCTGTTTGATATAGTTCATAAAGTTTTGCGCCGTCGCGCCGTCGATCAGACGGTGGTCAAAGCTGAGGGACAAAGCCATCACCGGAGCGACAACAATTTCGCCGTTTTTGACAACCGGTTTCTCACTGATCCGGCCGGTTCCAAGGATCGCAACTTCAGGATAGTTGATGATTGGCGTAAAGAACATACCGCCGGCAGAACCGATGTTTGTGATCGAAATCGTGCTGCCTTTCATCTCGTTCGCTGCCAGTTTGCCTTCACGGCCACGGGCTGCCAGGTCCTTAATGGCTTCGGCGATCATCCAGATGCTCTTCCGATCCGCATCTTTGATCACGGGAACGATCAGACCATTATCGGTGTCCGTTGCAATCCCGATGTTATAGAATTTCTTATACACGATCTCATTGTTCACTTCATCAATCGAAGCATTCAGAGCCGGGAATTGACGGGATGCGGCAACCAAAGCTTTCACGATGAATGGAAGATAAGTAACCTTAATGCCTTTCTTCTCAGCGATCGGTTTCATCCGCGTACGGAAAGCGACCAATTCGGTGACATCCACTTCGTCCATGATGGTAACATGAGGCGCGGTGTAAGCCGATTTAACCATCGCATTGGAAATCGCTTTGCGAATGCCTTTAAACGGTACGCGTTCTTCTTCGCCGTCCGTAGAAATCGCTGTTGGTGCAGCAGCGGCTGGAGCTTTGGCTGCTGCGGCTGGAGCCGCGGCTTGTGCAGGTGCTGCAGCTTGGGTTGGAGCACCGGCGGCAGCTCCGCCTTTCTTGAAGTTGTCGACGTCTTCTCTCGTGATTTTCCCGGCTTTCCCTGTACCTGGAACTTGGGACAAATTCACGCCTTGTTCACGAGCATATTTACGTACGCTAGGGGTAGCGAGAATCTCACGGTTTGGAGCGACCGGAGCTGCGGCTGCAGCCGGCGCACCAGCAGCGGCCTTAGGTGCGTCATGCGCTTGCTCTGGAGCAGCGGCTTGTTCTGGCACATCGCCTTCTGCATCAATAACAGCTACAACGTCTCCAACGCGGAAGATCGCGCCGTCTTTTCCGAATACTTCAAGAACCGTACCGTTCACCGGACAAGGTACTTCAACGACGGCTTTATCATTTTGCACTTCCATGATGATATCTTCGTCCGTAACCTTATCGCCTGGTTTGATGTGCATTTTGATAATTTCGCCTTCATGCAAACCTTCGCCCAGTTCAGGGAACCGGTATTCGAATTTGGATGAGGAGGCTGCCGCTTGAGGAGCAGGAGCTGCTGCCGGAGCAACCGGAGCGCTTGCCTCTGCAGCTGGAGCCGGAGCTCCTTCTTGTTCGGGAAGATCGCCTTCGGCTTCGATCACGGCTACGACATCGCCTACGCGGAATACGGCGCCGTCTTTACCGAACACTTCTTGTACTACACCATTAACAGGACATGGCACTTCAACGACGGCTTTGTCGTTTTGTACCTCCATGATGATATCTTCATCTGTTACTTTGTCCCCTGGCTTGACATGCATTTTGATGATTTCACCTTCATGCAAGCCTTCGCCCAGTTCAGGGAACCGATATTCAAACTTAGCCACAGGAAAGACCTCCTATTTTGTTCTTCGATTTAGAATTCAAGCACTTTGTTAACGCCCTCGATCACGCGAGCCGGGGACGGTAGCCATTGGTCTTCGATTTGCGCGAACGGATATATGGTATCCGGCGGAGCGATGCGAAGGACAGGAGCTTCAAGGTGCAGAATCGCTTTCTCGTTGATTTGCGCGATGACTTCCGCTGCGATGCCGGCCGATTTTTGCGCTTCCTGAACAATGATGGCGCGATTTGTCTTCTTCACCGAGGCAACAATCGTATCGATGTCCAGCGGCACGAGCGTACGCAGGTCAATGACTTCGGCTTTGATGCCTTTGGTTTTCTCCAATTCTTCCGCTGCTTTAACAGCTGTATGAACCATGAGGCCATAAGCGAGAATCGTTACATCCGAACCTTCGCGAACGATGTTGGCTTTACCCAGTTCAATCGTGTATTCTCCTTCAGGAACCTCATCACGGAAGGCATGGTACAGGTTCAAGTGTTCCATAAAGAAGACTGGATCGTTATCGCGAATAGCGGAGATCAACAGTCCCTTCGCGTCGTAAGGGTTCGAAGGAATCACGAGCTTGATCCCTGGGGTTTGGGCGATCAGGCCCTCCAAGGCATCCGTATGCAGCTCGGCTGCTTTAACGCCGCCGCCAAACGGGGTGCGGAATACGACGGGAGCGTGGTAACGTCCGCCGGAACGGTAACGCATCCGGGCTGCTTGTACGAGAATTTGGTCCAAAGCTTCAAAAATAAAACCGACAAACTGGATTTCTGCGATCGGACGGAAACCTTGAATCCCCAGACCTACCGCCATACCACCGATGGCCGATTCCGCCAGCGGCGTATCCATGACGCGTTCTTCCCCGAATTCTTTCTGCAGGCCTTCCGTTACGCGGAACACCCCACCGACATTACCTACGTCTTCGCCGAAAATCAGAACGTTTGGATCGCGTTGCAATTCGACGCGCATGGCGTCGCGAATCGCTTCTTTCATATTCATTTGTGCCATTGCTTGTATCCTCCTCTATAGAACGATCAGACTAGTTTACACGTACGTATTATTGAAAATCGGCCTTTTGCTCTTCCAAGTGCTTCGGTGTTTTTTCGAACATGCTGTCGATCAGGCCTGGAATTGTCATTTTTTCTGTTTGTTCCGCTTTCTTGATTTGCTCGTTGACTTTTGCTTTCGCTTCTTCTTTCACCCGAGCGGTATCTTCTTCGGTCCAAAGACCTTTCTTCTCCAAATATTTAGCCAAGCGAGCGATTGGATCTTTCTCGCCCCATTGTCCTTCTTCTTCCTTCGTCCGGTACTTCGAAGTATCGTCAGACAGGGAGTGCGGACGGAACCGGTAAGTGACCGCTTCGATCAATGTAGCGCCTTCGCCGTTACGAGCGCGTTCAGCAGCTTCCTGCACCGCACTGATGACTGCAAACACGTCCATCCCGTCGATTTTCACGCCGCGGATCCCTGCAGCGACAGCTTTATGAGCGATCGACAAGGCTGCGGTTTGTTTTGCGAACGGTGTGGTGATGGCATAACCGTTATTTTGCACGAAGAAAATAACCGGCAGTTTGAATACTCCAGCGTAGTTCAGCGCTTCGTAGAAATCGCCTTCCGAAGAACCGCCGTCACCGGTATAAGTAATGGCCACTTGTTTTTGCTTCTTGAGCTTGAAGCCCATCGCGATCCCCATCGCGTGCAACACTTGAGCGCCGATAATGATTTGAGGCATAAGTACGTTGACGCCTTCCGGAATTTGTCCGCCGTGTTGATGACCGCGGGAGTACAGGAAAGCTTGATACAGCGGGAGACCATGCCATACGAGCTGCGGCATATCGCGGTAACCCGGGCAAACAAAGTCGTTCTTGTCCAGGGCGAACTCACTGCCTACCATGGTCGCTTCTTGTCCGGACACCGGTGCATAAAATCCGAGGCGGCCTTGGCGACCCAAGTTGATCGCACGTTCGTCCCAGGTACGCGTAAATACCATGCGATACATCAGTTCTTTCAATTGATCGTCGGACAATGCCGGCACTTTATCTTTGTTAACGATTTCACCGTCTGGCGAGAGCACGGTCAAAGCTTGAACTTCTTCCGTGTATACTTCATAAGGAATCTTGCTCATTTTTTTCACCTCGACTGAAAATTTGATTAACTTGTTCCTCTGTTATAGAATTATTATACTCCTGTTTCATTCTAGAAGTCAAAGGAATTAAGGATTATTGTGTTATATATTTATCTTTGTGTATGTAACAGTTTTTCAAAAATAGTATAACACAAACCCATATTGTGGTAAGCTATCGTTATCTCTATTTCATGGTAAATGTTACTTGATTCAACAGGCAAAAGCAAAATCCATCCAACCGGGAGTGTGTGTAGAACCATGACGGATTCGAATTATTTGAAACGAACCATCATTAAAGAGGAAATCCAAAGCCAGTTCTTAGGGGAAAAGCGTTACCTGCGCGTTTACCTTCCGCCTGGGTACAACGAAATCCTCAGTTATCCCGTCATTTACTGTCAGGACGGCGAGGAATTCTTCAACTTCGGTCGTATCGCGACGCACGCCAATCGCCTGATTCTGGATGAAGGCCTCGAGCCTTTCATTATTGTAGGCGTGGAGGTGAACGTCGCTGTGCGCACGGAGGAATATGCCCCATTTGGAAACCGATTTGAAGCCTATACGCGCTGTTTCACGGAAGAAATTATTCCCTTTATCGAACGCAATTATCCGGTTCGCTGCGAACCTTCGGAAAGGGTGCTGGCCGGAGATTCATTAGGGGCAACCGTCTCTCTCCATCTCGCTATGAAAAACCCGGAACTGTTTTCCAAAATCATTAGCTTGTCCGGCGCTTACTATGAACCTTCCCTGGAAATCCTTGCTCAAGAGACCGATCTTTCCTATTTGTCGCTCTTCATGATTGTGGGACTGCAGGAGGATCATTATACTACCGATACGGGTACCTATAATTTTGTTGAACTGAACCGCAGAGCTAAAGTGCTCCTGGAGGAACGCGGTGCCCAAGTTGCCTACTTCGAGAAGGACGGCAAACATCTATGGGGATTTTGGCAACAAGAGCTCCCGGACGCGATGGTACATTTCTTAAAATAGCGCTTACATGATGTTGTAAAATCAGAGGCTGCCCAACGTAGAACCTAAATCTACTAAGGACAGCCTCTCTTGGTGTTTGTTCAATTCGGCCTGACCGTAACTTAGGGTGTCTGATCTTGTACAATGGCCCGCTCGGGAGTTGACTCCGCATCTGCTTCCGCTCTGATATAAATGTCTCCTGTTGCCAAAGATCGTCTAGGCAACTTCCATTTATAATGAACAGACAGCATCCGGAAAAAGACCACGGCAACAAACAGCAGAATCAATTCCACCGTCGACCCAAACCATCCCATGCCAATCGCCAGCCCCGCCAGCATGGCCCACACGGCATAGATTTCGTCTCGCAACACCAGCGGCTTACGCCCGGCCAGCAGATCGCGGATAATCCCTCCCCCGATGCCTGTTAGTACCGCCGCAACCAACACCGCGCTCATCGGATGTTTCATCTCCGTCGCGTATAGCGCCCCTTGGATGGCAAAAGCCGACAAACCGATCGCATCAAACAAAACCTCCGTCCGCTTCCAGTGGCGAACCCACGGCATCGGAAGCACGAAAGCGACAAACACCGACAATACGGCCAGCAATATCAAATCCCCTTGCGCCCATAATGTCGTAACCGGGACGCCAATCAATACGTTGCGGATAATCCCGCCGCCAAAAGCGGTGACCAAACCCAATACCAGCACGCCAAGAATGTCATATTCCTCTTCCATGGCCACGAACGCGCCGGACATCGCGAAAGCAACTGTCCCGATGATGCTAAAAATATCAAAGATATGCATCTCTTCCGTCCTTCTCTGCCTTTCTCTGTCAGCTTCTTTTATCAATCCCCATTGTAGGCCCACACGGTGAAATTGTGCAACCCTAAAATCTGAATTATACTATTGAAGCAATAGATATTTTTGCGTGAGAGGAAGGAATAGAAATGACCGTGAACCGGGTTCTTATTTTTGCCGGTGGGCGTTTAGATCCGGGAATGCTTCGGGAGGTTCGTCCGGACGATTTTCTGATCGGAGCTGACCGTGGAGCCTTATTTTTGGTTGAGCATGGAATGAAGCCGGATTTGGCGGTAGGCGATTTCGATTCCGTCAGTGAGGAAGAATTGGAACGTATTCGTACATATAGTATTGAGCTTCTAGCTTGCGATCCGGTTGACAAAGATTTAACGGATACGGAACTGGCCTTTGACCATGCCGTACGGAGAAACCCTGCAGAAATCGTGTTAACCGGTGTGATTGGAACCCGCTTGGATCATACGCTTGCCAATCTGCATATGTTGCTTCGTGCAGCAGAACAAGGAATTACCTGTGCCATCTGGGATGAGTATAATTACATCACATTGTGCGGGTCCTTCTCTCAAGTCGAGGATCGCGGATACTCCTATGTCTCCCTGCTCCCGCTTACCCCTGTCGTAACCGGTATTACGCTCGATGGATTCATGTATCCCCTACATAACGCCACTCTCCGAATTGGACAATCCCTGGCTGTAAGCAATCAATTAGTCGCTTCCACCGGAACGGTACATGTCGGCGAGGGGTGGCTGCTGATCATTCAAAGTCGAGACTAACATTTTAATATATTTCATTTTTGTAACCATCTCTGGACCTTTTATAAAATATGAAAAGAAAGAAAAAACCCTTGAATTTTCAAGGGTTTTTTACATTCCAATTTTAAAGGAAAATCTCTACATCTTAAAAAAATGTAAACTTTAATGTTATTTTAATAATCGCTGTCAAACCGTTGGGACACATGGATTTTAGGAGATTATACCATATTTTAGGAAATTACAAATCTGTTATACTTCATTTACGAACCGGTCAAAAAACAATATCTTTGGAGGTACTACTACATGAATAAACGCACCCTTTTCCAAAAAGTATTGACGGTCGGACTTGCGTCCGCCATCGGTTTCAGTACGCTGCTTGCTAGCGGGGCTGAACCTGTACAAGCCCAGTCTGCAACAAGCACCGCCGTTTCCAAAGGATCGCAAGTAGTAAACTACGGTAAGAATTTTTTGGGCACGCCATATAAATTCGGTGCATCCACTTCCACGACCCGAGTATTCGACTGCTCTTCGTTTACGAAATATGTATTCAAAAAGTACGGCGTTACTTTGCCTCGTACTTCCTCAGCGCAAGCGAAAGCGGGTTATGCTGTTTCAAAGTCGAATCTGAAAGCTGGCGATTTGGTGTTCTTCTCTAGCGGCAGCCGGGCTAACGGGAGAAACGTAACGCATGTGGCGATCTACATGGGTAGCGGAAAGATTCTGCACACTTATGGTAAACCAGGCGTAACGATCTCCAATCTGAATTCGGGCAACTGGCAAAGAACTTATCTGAAGGCTCGTCGCGTCCTGTAGTTGGACAAGCCCCCATACTACTTAATCAAGAAGTCGTTGCATAGATCAATCGATCGCAGCGGCTTTTTGACCTGAAGATAACCTGGCATGCCAATGTCCGGGTTATTTCCTGTTTAACCAAGCATATATCCGGTGCCACGAACGGTATGCAACAGTTTTTTTGTATGACCGCTATCTATTTTTTTGCGCAAATGACGGATATAGACGTCTACCACATTCGTTCCTGTTGCAAAATCATAACCCCACACTTGCTGTAAGAGCATCTCTCGCCCACACACTTTCCCCGCCCGTTTCAACAGAAAAAGCAGCAAATCGAATTCCTTTGGCGTCAACTTGATAGGTTCTCCGTCTCTCCACGCCTTGCGGCTGCGCAGTTCCATTCGCAAATCCTCAAACGACAACTCGGTTAAGGAGCCATCCCCCAATCGTTTGAACAATGAAATCAAATGGCCAATTCGGGCATACAGTTCAGCCATGGGGATTGTAACCTGAACCACGTCGTTAGCTCCCCGGGCAAAACCGGCGACAACCGCCTCCGAGCTCCACTCCTTAAGCAAAAGTAGGATCGGAAACGGAGCAAATCGGCCAATTTCCTCCTGAAGAACAGACGAGGCATCATTCGGTAAATCCGTACCCAGTAGCAGCAAATCCGGAAGGTCCTCTTCCAGCCATCGAAGAACGCCTATTTCGTTCTGCCTCCACCCGATCCGATAACCGGCTTCCTCCAGCCCGGATTTGATACGCTCTCCCTCGGCAGGATCCTCCAACACAAGTATGATGTACCTTTTCATCGCGCGACCACCTTACGCTGCATCTGCTATTTCTTCATTAATAAGATGGTCATTCCTGCGGCAAACCATTCGGTCGTCGCTATACAATCTCGGTTAGGCTTAACCTAAATAACGGTCATAGATCGTTCTGGCCTCGACCGGATCTTGCGTGCCATGAATGAGTGCCCGCCCATCCGTAAACAAGACCAACCGACGTTCGCCAATCGTAAAAGAAAGCAAAAACGGGTTGATTTCTACCGTCCCCTCCTGCAATCGGCTCAACTTATCCGCCATCTCTTGCAGTTGAATGTTTCGTTTAGCGGCCGGTCGAATCTGAACCGTATCCCTACCGCAGAGTACTTCCGTTTTCCGATGGCTGGAAGCGGACAGATACGGGAAGGTAGCTCCGCTTCCACAGGAAAGGCAGTCGTCCCGCTTGGCGGAACCAACCCTGATTGAAGCTTGCTCGTTCCGCCATAGATCAAAGGTCAGCAATGTACCGCGAAGTGTCTCGGGGTGCCCGGTTAATAGCTTCAGAGCTTCTGTTGTTTGATGGGCCACAACCATCTGTACGGCAGGCGGTATGACACCGACCGTGTCGCAGGTATCCCCGCCGAGCGGTACGGTACCCAGGAGGCAATTCAGGCAAGGGGTCTCGCCTGGCAAGATCGTGTAAGTAATGCCGTAACTTCCGACGCAACCGCCATAAACCCACGGAATGCGATATTTTTGCGATATATCATTGATCATCAATCTTGTATCGAAATTATCCGTCGCATCCATAATCAAATCGACGCCAGAGATTAAAGCTTCCAACTCTTCCGGGTCGACATCCATCACATGGGCATCGATGCGCACCTGACTGTTGATCGCGGCTAACCGCTGTCGGGCAGCAATCGCTTTAGGTACCCGCTCGGCTGCGTCCGCTTCAGAAAATAACTGTTGTCGCTGCAAATTGCTCCATTCCACATAATCCCGATCGGCGATCACGAGATGGCCCACTCCCGCGCGCACTAGCGTTTCAGCGATGCCGGTGCCAAGCGCTCCCGCACCGACGACCAGTACCTTCGCCTGCTCAAGCTTGTCTTGTCCTGTACTGCCTATAGGAGTAAACAACCTTTGCCGCGAATAACGATCCGGTTGCTTCCTTTGATGTTCCTGATCCATAACCTTCCTTAATCTCCTCTCCGCTGCTCATATCCTTGAATCTTATTGTATCCGGCGTATAAAGCATTTGGTGATCGCTGAGGCCTGTTTGCCTTTAGGGATTACCCAGCCGTAATACACCGGCCCAAAATCCGGCAGATCCAGCTCGACCGGCACGATATCCGCCTGCCCTCCGCTTTCGAAAGAATAATCCACTCCAACCGTAAGCGCAAGCCCTTCCCTCACCGCGCCTTGAATTGCCTGAACATTGTTGGTAGCGAACAAAATATCCGGCTCTCCGTATTCTGCGAGTCTAGTAGTTAAGTAATGACGAATATGCTCATCGTCATACAGGACAAGGGAATATCCGACAAGCTGCTCCGGTTTCATCGACCGCTCTAGAGCAAGCAATGAAGTTTTAGGTACACCAACGACCATTTTACCGGTAAAAAGCTTTTCAAAATGTAATGTTTTATGTTGAGCCAGAAGATCCGATGTCAGCGCGATAAAGCCAAGATCGATTCCTCCGCTTTGCAGTTCATCCAAAATTTCTTTGGGTCCCTGCTCGAAAATACGGACCTTGACCTCAGGGTAATCCTTCCTAAAGCCTGCAATCGCCTCCATCAATAAATGCATCGGACCGGGGATCGTTGCGATGATCAACTCGCCGCTTAGCTTGTCACTGTAGGAGTTGGCTTCGGACCGAAGGGCTTCGAGTTTGGACAATATCTCTGCAGCTCGTCCAATAATCGACTGTCCTTCCGGCGTTGGAACAGCACCAACCCCTCGCGACCGGTTAAATAACACCACTCCAAGTTCCGATTCCAGTAAAGAGATGGACTGGCTAACAGCGGATAAAGTAACATGAGCGTTTTGGGCCGTTTTGGTCAGCGATTTTGTTTTTGCCACATCTACAATATACTCCAACTGCTCCAGGTTCATGGAATTCCCTCCCTGCGGTCGAACCACTTCTTAAGTAATTCTTATTTGATACTAATTATATATAAATTTTGTTTAACAATGACTTTTGTTACAATCATAGTACAGAACTTCATAAATATCAAAGAGAGGCAGGAGAAGTACTCATGCAACAAAACAGAGTAGCCATCGTGACCGGGGGAGCTAGTGGAATCGGTAAAGAAACCGCTTTCAAATTTGCCTCCAAAGGGGATCGGGTCGTTGTAGCTGATTTTAATGAGGCTGGCGGACAAGCAGTCGCAGAACAAATTATGGCAAACGGAGGTAAAGCCATCTTCGTCAAAACCGATGTTTCTAAGTATGAAGATGTTGAAGCCTTGGTAGAAAAAGCGGTGGATACTTACGGAAGAATCGATGTCATGTTCAATAATGCCGGGATTGGCCGGGTCACCCCGGTGCTGGACCAAAATCTAAACGATTATCATAACGTCATTCAGGTGAACCAGCATGGCGTTGCGTACGGCATCATCGCCGCTGGCAAAAAAATGCGTGAGCTAGGGATCAAAGGGGTCATCATTAACACCGCTTCGGTGTTTGGCTTCCTTGCTTCCCCCGGTACCTTCGCCTACCATGCCTCTAAGGGTGCCGTAATTATGATGACCAAATCCGCCGCTCTGGAAATGGCAGACTGGGGTATCCGGGTTATTGCTGTGGCGCCTGGGGCCGTCGATACTCCGATCATCCAAGGTTATAAAGACAAGGGCATGGTCGATTCGATGAAGTCCAAAGTGATGGGCAACAAATTGACATTACCGGAACAGGTGGCCGATACCGTTTACTTGTTGACGCTGGACGAGGCTAGTGCCATTAACGGTAGCGTCGTCATGGCAGACGAAGGGTATGCTTCCTTCAAATAATCGCTGTCGTTGGCAAAGGGGCCGGCCCAAAGCTGGCCCCTTCGTCAACGTGTATCTCCTCTTTACGGTCCGCTTGTCCGACAATCCAACGGATAATAACCGTTTCCGGCTGCCTCACGTTCACCGGAGAATATCTCTTCCTCACGGTATCCTAACTCTCGAGCCTTTGAGCAGGACTCTCGATAGAAGTATTTCATCCCTGTCGAGGGATCAACCGCTCCCAGGATCGTCGGCGTTCGATCCAGCCTCCCCCCACCTATTGCATAGTTGTTGTAATGAAGATTCCCAACTGGAATGCCTTGCAGAAATACCAGAATTCCAACATCATTCAGCGTGTTGTTCCAGTCCTCTTGTGGGATGACCGGCAACGTGAAAGTATAGTGTGCGCCACGTTTCTCGGCGAGCAGATTGTGAAGGCGGATCGTCCGGGCTAAGTCCTCTTCAATGAGGCGGACGATCGTAGCGCGCCGAACGGCCTCAAATTCCTCATCGCTCTGTAACAGCGGAATGGAAACTTCCGATTTGATCTCGGATTGCAGCCCGCTAACCCAGCGGTCTGCCGCAGCATCATAAGCTGTTACTTTCCTGTCCAAAGTCAAAGCAATGCTATTCCCGTCAACATCGGAGTATGTATATGGTTTTCTGTCACTCCAGTGGTATGCGAACGTATCCGTGTTCCTTTCAGCATCTGCCGAATACAGGAAATAACCATCATAATCCATGACGACAACCGCTGGAATATAGCCGAGGAGCGCGTGTTGTCCCACCGGATCGTCAGCGACCCCAAAGTTTAGGTATAAACTTCGAAGTAGTGCGGCGAGCGCTTGCTCCTTATCCGCACGCATCCATTTCTCTGATCCGTACCCGCTCTCGAATTGCTGGAGCTCGTTTCGATTCAGCGCAACCGCCGCATCTTGGACTGCCGTGCGCATTGCAGCAGTATATCGGGTTTCAAGCCGGTTCACTTCCCTCAGATTCTCCACCCGCTGGCCGTTCAGCCAAAAGATCGGAGCGACGATCAACACAAAAATGACAGCCCAGTCAGTAATCTTCATTTAGAACCATACCTCCATAGGTTAGCAGAGACGGCTTTTCTTTACCTGCACCGTTATATAAAAACTCCGATAAAATATCTAACGGGCTGCGAGAAAGATCAACAACCGTGACAGCAAAGAAATCACCTTCCTGGAGCACATAGTTGTCACCTTTGTTCCCCGTTCCAGTTGGAAACATAGCCTGCAAAATATCCGAAGTATAAAACGCATCGTAGACGACGCTAAAGTCGTTCAGGAAGGACGTGGGGTCGGCCGGATCACCGTATTCCGGATGATAGGTTTTATGCCGGTGTTCCAATTCAACCTCATACCCTCCCCCAGTGATTTCGATTTCGCGGATAAAATCCTCATACATCTTTGGCGTCACGATCCCTTTGTTCCGAACCGCATCGGTAAACTGCACTAATGTCCGATAGGCAGCCAAATACCGGATATCCTCCTGCCGTTGCGCCGCTTGCAATGCTGGAAACAGAAACAGGAGCAGCACGGCAAGCAGAGCGGCTGTTATTTTGGACAAGGCATTGACCATCTCCAGCCACCTACTTTCTACGAAAAATGACGCGGATTTCTTTTCCAGAAGAATCTTTCATACGTTCCGCGCTATATTCCTCCCGTAGCTCTAGTACGGTTACGGCGCGCGATCGGCTTTGCTCCAGTTCATCTTCCAGCAGGCCAATCAGGGGGGCATTCAAGATTTCGCCGTCCACTTCGATAACTACGCCGTGATCGACCCAATCCGGAAGACGATGTAATATTTGATTCCCTGTCACCCTTTCACTCGTCAATTCCAGCAGATCGTCATCGCCTAGGTTCGCCGCCGTTTCCCATACAGAATCCTTCCCCTCATGAGCATAAACACTTCGCCCAACGCCGTGCAGCTGCATGGCAATCGCATCGTAGGCAGCGTTCTGGTCCTTCTCGATTTCAAGGGTATAAAGGGTTGCAGCTAGAAAAGAACTGACAGAAAAGAGCAGCCAAACTAGACTTTTCACCTGATTAAACATCTTGATCTGTGCCCCCAACCCGCGATTCTTATGGAATCAGCGTCGTTTGCGTAAAGATTAATCCGCGGACTACGTTGGAGCTGTCCTTGACGACCAACGCTTTAAATTTGCCGCTAGGATTGACATATTCATTAAGACGTTCGTCCCAAGCGTTGCTAATCGCGGCATAGCTTTGTCCGTTTACAGATCCATACCGTTCCGAGGAAACAGGCTCATTGATGAGGAGAACATCTCCATACCATTCCCCACCGCTGTTCTTCCCGGTTTTCACCAATATCCCGAACTGATCTCGATCCTTAAATTTTCGCAGCGCGTTAGTCACTTGCGACCCGCTGACCGTCGTGTCATCATAGACGGTAAATGAAGCTTGGGACAATTCCGTCTGGATGTCGGAAAAGCTGTTCTGCGCCGTTTTCGTGGCTTCCTGGGCAGATACGAACAAAATGACAACAATCGTAATTAATGCGATGGTCAAAAAAATGCCGGCCGCGACTTTTAAAGCGGATGAAGCGTTGTTCATCGATAAGTGCCTCCTTTATTCCTCACAATTTTTGGAGTTGTTCAAAATACAAGCCCATCTGTTCAAAACTCATCCAGATCAGCGGAATGACCAAATAGGCGAATACGAGCGCATACATTGGGGTAAATCCGATGATTCGTCCCCAACCGGCTTTAACCTCCAGTGACTTCTCGTAATCCAGCCGCCGCCGCTCAAATTGATAAGACATATCGCTGTCGAGATCGTCAAAAGCGTCAGCGACTGTAAGTTTTTCCGACGCCAGCAGTAATTTGTCCGCCAAACGTTGGAAATCCTCCAGTATAACCTCCTTCCTCAACTCCACGAGTGCCTCCTCCGGGTTATGTCCATAATCCAGCAGGCATTTTTGCAGGGGGATTCGAAAGATCACGGCATAAGAAGCCAGCCATTCCAAAATTTCTTCCACGGAGATGCGCTCCAGCTCCCGCAGGATAGCAATCATCGTTAGCATCTGATACACCTCATGGCGCATGTCCATCAACCTTATCCATCGCTGGAATTGCACTGTCCAAAGCGGCAACTGGTAACCGGCCAACCCGGCCAGAACAGCGAGCCCAACCTCCCACCACCTGAGGTATTCCTGATTCCACCGCTGCAGCTTGTCCATGACCCGACGGGCAGCCTCAGACAGCTCTTCATGGGAACTCCCTCCCCCGAATCTTTCTTGCATCGTTTCAATGGAGCGGGCGATCGCGTCATAACCGGCCGTCGCCGACATCTCCATTTCCCGCATCACCGCAGCGTCCCTTTCGGCGTCCAGACGTCCGGCCTCTATCGCATCCTTCGGCAAAGCACCGAAAAAGGACGCAGTGGCGGGAGGTTCCGTCATTATGCGCTGCTGGGCTAGATGGTGGATCACAAGGAATGCACCCAAGGTAACGATCAAGCCCATGGAAAATGCGCAAATCCGCCTGACCTGAAACCATTCGAGCCGCAGCTGATGGTTTGTCTCCTTCAGCAGTTGAGAGATTCGATGATAGGTTACGGACTCGACAGTAGGAACAAACCGGCGACAGATGCGTCCAAGGATTCGATGCGCATAGATCCTCGCTTCCCAAGGCTGTTTCACCGGTTTGGCTCGATAGCTTGTTTCTTCTTCGCTTTTGAGCTTTTGCAACAGCACGTAACTGAACAAGATGGTCAGAAATAGGCCGATTTTGATCCATATCCCCGCTTTGCTCAAGTAAAACGAGTCCATAAGCGGGAAATGACCTCTAGCCCAAACTTCGACGGGCTTTGTAAAAAAGACCGGCAACAATGCGATCCCATGCAGCCCTTTGAGCAGGTAGTCGAGCCTTTTCTTTCGGATTAGCTCCAATTGAACTTCACCGGTTAAGCGGCTGATGCCACGGAGATACAGGGAACCTTCCGCAGATTTGCGATCGCCGTATTCCGATACTAATCGGGAAATGCCGGCAAAGGCTTTCAAATAGCGGCTTGGCGCCGTTTCAACATACTTCTCCAGCGCTTCGTCCGGATCGGAATCCTCCAGTGCTTCGTTGATCAAATGAGCATGAACCCCGATCTCACGGCCTGTCGTCTCGCCGGCTTCCTCAATCGCATCCGACACCATGCCATGCCGATGATAGGCGTGCCGGACCGCGGCATAAAAACCTAACAGTTGCTCAAGCAGCTTGGTTTCCAAGCGATTGATGTAACCATCAAGTATCAAACCCTGCAGAACGGCAGCGGCAATGAGCAGTGACAAAAAGAAAACCCAATCAGGATTCAACGCGGTCAACGCCGCGATCGATGCGGCAAACGTCCCCGTTATACCGTAGGTCATTTTCATCGTTTGACGCCTGAGTTCCAGCTCGTCATTAGGATGAATGACCGCCAAACGCAATCGAACTTTCCCGACGTAGTGCCGGAGCGGCAACACCTTCATCCAAACGGTATATGATTTAAGATAGAACGAGGAGATCCGCAACTTCATCCAGCGCAGAGGTTGTTGCGAAGACGTTCCGCCCGCGCCCCAAGCATCTGCCCATAGCGGATTTTCCCTTTTACCGAGCATCTGACTGACGACAACCAATCCGGCAAAGCCACTTAGGGATATTCCTAGAACTAACAGCAGGATCGTCTTAAGCTCCAACCGTCTCCCCCCAATACATGCAGACAAACCGTTCAAAATCCGCCGCGTCCTCCGGCAGCATCTCACGGGCCATGGCCTCGCGGGATTTAGGCGTAATTGGCCGAACGGCCACGTAACGCCCATTGCGATATTCCATAATCACCCGCTCCTCATAGCCTGCCTGATCAACCGTCTCCCGTTGACAGCATTCGGTGATCCGTTCGATATAACGCCTCCCTGACCTATCTCGGCGCAAGTGAATGTCAAAATCGATGACCGAAGCCACCTGCATCTCGGCGATTCTTTCGTCGCGAAACACACCAGCTTTCAAAAGCGAGTTACGCAGCGACTCGATAAGGTCACGGAATGTTTTGGCATGATGCGTAAACAAGGTAAACAAGCTGGCGACTTGCGCCATTTGCACCATCCAGGCGGCAACCTCGTCTGTCGCTACCTCGCCGAGAATGTGGACGGTGCCGTCGGTCTTCTTTTGCAAGTCCAACGCGGCTTGCCCGCTTACGTAATCAGTCTCCCGGAAACTTAAAATATTCCGTCCGCTGTATAAGCGCCGCAAATGAAGCTCGAAGGACATTTCTTGTACGCGAAGCGTATAGGAGGCGTAAATATGTTTAATCATCGCCATCAGCAGCGTAGTTTTGCCCGAACCTTGAGAACCGGTAATCGAGGTGATCCGGCTTCCCTTCATGAAGTATTTGAGCAGTCCCAGCGGAAGCTCTGCATGTTCGCCTTGAATCAAATGTTCCAACGAAGCGCTGGGGATATCGAACTTCCGGACGAAAAAAGCCCAGGATTCCGCAAAAGGAGGTCGAACAACCACAATCCGCGAACCGTCCTTCATTTCGTTCACCTTATACCCATTAACCTCTGACAACTGACCGGGCAGATTAAACTTGTAGATGTTTTGACAAACCCGTTTGAGCTCCGCTTCACTGCCAAAGGACAGGAATGCCAGACGGATGCTCTTTCCTTTGTAGAAGATCCAGACGCTGTCCCAAGCGTAAGTAATTATTTCGCCGTCCTCGTCAACCTCAGTCATGACCCTATCGGTTACTCCATTCTCATAACCCGGAACAGGGGTCGCTTCAGTTGCCGCGTATCCGCTCGGTATCCCACTGACGCCGCCGCTTAGTCCGTCGATTCGCATTTCCCGCAGCTCGTCCACCACCGAGAAGCCTTTATACATTTGGTAAACGCGCTGGACCACGAGGTCTAGCTTCTCCTGAAACGTAAGGGCGCGGTATTCCAAGAAAAAGATACGGTCAACGTCTTCCCCAGTCATTTCATATACCGGGGAACCGTCGGCGGTCTTTGGGGGGTTCGGTTCATCCAGCGAATAGTCTTCCATCATTTGAGCGAACCCTTCGGTACCGTAACGTTGCTTATATAAGTACAACACGATGTCGAAGCGGTCTTGGACCGTTAACAATTCCCTGCGCTGAAACGGCAGGATCCGGTCGATGTGGTGTTCATTGATCCCATAATCGCCCACCAGGATGTCACGGATAAACGCCTTTATATATTGTTTATCCTGCGGGTCTCCATACGTGCATCCACGAAGTGCTTGGCGAAGTTCTGCCCGCGCTTTGGCTTTGCGATTCCAAGCTTCCTCGCTCACCCCCCAATCATTTCCGGTCGAACGACTAAGTTCATGTAGCCTTACCTTAATATAAGACGCAATGGCCGAAAGCTCGTATCGATCTTCGCCAATCCAACGATCCGGACCTTTTGTCCCCGCTGTTCGGGCTTTGCGCCAAATAAAGAGAGAAACCGTCAGTACCAGGAGCGCAATCAATAAGCCGTTGGTCAGTCCGTTCAATTTCTACGCCCCCTTCTCTGCCAGAGATATGGAAGTGCCTGTACTCGCTGTCAATTCCAACAGCTTATTCCCTAACTCGTGGTACCCTTTGATGAGAAGCTCCCGCTCTCCGCCTCGTTTGGGCCAAAGTGGATTTTGACGAAAATACGTCAAGATGTTGCGGTCGTTCCAGGCATCAGAGAACTCCGTATGATGCGGGAGGCCAACCATGGGCAGCGATAAGGGATACCGGCGTTTCAAATTGTTCATCCCCCAACGGGAATGGGGATCAAAGGGCGATATGACGACGATCAAATTCGTCTGCTGATTGCCATGTCCGGAACCCATATCCGCAAACAGCTCGTCCAGGATTCCCAGCCGATGCGGCTGGACCACCACGAATACGTCGCCTTTACGGTGATTCCGCAATACCTCGCTTAACGGCTGACCATGCGCATGAAGGATCAGCCAATCGTACGTTTGCTCCGCCATCGCCAGCACTTCGGTGACAGCTTTCTTTTCGGTTTCCTGCCAAGCGGAATCGCCTAATCGCGTCCCGCATAAGAGATCCAGGCGACCGCGCAGTAATGGAACTGTATAATCGGCAAAATTGCTCCGTGAAAGACGCCCGCTTGCTTGCAGGCGGAGAAGTGCATCGAAACCATGCTCCGGGATCGCTTCATCTGCGTAGAGCTCACCGTGGAAGCGGATGGTTTGTCGCAGTCCCTCCTCAATGCCGAAGTCGGCGGGTCCTTGATTGACCAGAAGCATCCGCTGCGGATGCCGTAAACCTAATGATATTGCAGTGGCTACGGCGGCTTCGGCGGCTCCGCCCAAACCGCCGTCCCAAAACACAAAACGGCTCATGCCTGCCCCCGTTCCGCCTGGCGGACAGCGCGCTTGACGATGGCGTGATCCCAGCATGCCAGCTCGCTCAGCAGTTCGCGAAGCGCTCTTTTATAAGAACGGGAGAGACTCCCAAGGCGTAGCCGCTGGGTATGTTCGTTCTCCAACTGAGCAGCCAGATTCGATTCGTTCCAAGGAATGCAAAGCTCTGCAGAGCGCCATTCCAGCGGAAGACCGTCCAACAAACTCAGAATAAACCGACTGTTGACGCTGCTGTCGATCGTACGGATAAAGACCGGTCGGACGGCCAACCCGCGAAGCTGGGGCCAAAGGTGAAACAAGCTGCGGAACCACTGTCTACTCGCCTCCACTTCATAACGCTCATACGTCGTGACCCAAACGATTTCGTCTGCAGACGTAAACAGCTCTGGTGTCAGGCCGTTTAGCGTATCAACATCATGCAATTCGTAATCGTAAGCAGAGGTCTTCACTTCGTCGCTCATATTTGTTAGGGGGCTTGAGAAACCCGTTCCCCCCGTCGCCACATCAAACCCGTAAAACTCCATAATCGGAAGAGACGAATCTCCGCCAATCGAATACCGGTATTTTCCGTTCTCCGTACCGTCTCTTAGCAGGACCTTCGAGCCGGCCGTAGCCAACACGCTGCATAAATACAATAAAAGGTCGCGTTTATCGCTTTTTCCTACGAATAACCATCGCTTCACGCCATTCTCTCCTCTCATTTCTCCGAACCCAGCTCAAAACGGTCGGATACCGCCGAGGTTCCGTCCGCTACGGGACTCCCGGACGCGACGTTTCCGCCCTGAACCTGGGAATTCGAACGCATGATCTGCGTCTGACTGTTCGCAAATTCGGAAGCCCGCTGCGGGGACATCGAGGATAAATCACTTTCCAGGCCGGACCGCGCCGTGTTGCTGAGACGAAGTGACTGTTCCGCCTTCTGCACGATATTCGGATCTTTGCGGATCAACGACATGACCCCTTCATTGACCGGGTACGTCGGCACCGGTTTGCTTTGCAGATTCGGCTCGACATAAGCGAGTGCATAGATTGAAGCTTTATGTAAATAAGCGTCTACGATCGCGCTCGACAGCGAAAGAATTTCCGCTTCACCAAGCGTCACCGTCAACGTCTCGGAGCTCAAGGTCTCCACCTTCTTCTTGGATAACAAAATATAGTCCTGGCCGGTCGGGAATTGAATTCGGATGTCGAGTACGTCATTTTCTTTCAGAGCCTTCGGAAGCTGGACGAATGCCATTTCTCGCCAGCGCAAATCAGCGGGAATCGGCTCCTCCTCATAAAGCAAAGTTTCCGTCAGAGGCGTTAACGAACGAAGCGATATTTTCGCGTATTTCCCCGCTATCGCTTCCTGCGACTTCAAGAGATCTGCAGGAACGCTGTCCGCAGGCAGCTCCACCCGCCTTAAGTCGCCTGACCCGATCCGGTTTCCCGCGGGAATATCCCGCGTCAGTACCCATCCCTGAATCGTCCGTTGCTGCACCTGATCGCGTAAACCGGCCAACCGGGCTTCATAATCCTGAACCATGGCGGCCCGCGCGGCATGCACTTGTCTTTCCCGCACAACCGCATACCCCGTGAACAATGCGCCGGCAACAACAACACCGATGAGTCCAGATAGCAGCAACTGTTTGGTTTTCTGCCTAAATCTTGGCATAGTTCAATCCACAACCTTTCTAAGTTTTGGGTTTAACCAGGAATCGAAGGCTCGCCCGTTTGGACTTCGTCAGTAGATTCCCACAAACTTCCTGAAGCGCGTGAGTCATCGAAGGCGCAGGATCATAAGGGTTCGGATCCGCAGGAAGGGCGTATACGCTCTTCGTGCGTAATGATTTGCGGATCCGACGCAAGCCGGAGGTCGAAGCGAACGGTACACAAAACCTCCAGGATGGCGGAAACTGCCCGATAGAACCTAAGGTTCCTGCGAAATGTTCCAGTTCCTCGACACTCCACTCCGCCCCGGAACCGACAATGATGGAAAGATCCGCGCGGCGGAATTCCTCAAGCAGTTCCTTGCTACGACCGGTTCCCAGATCGCAGACGATGCATCCGAAACCTTCGGACAACAACGAGATGAAATCCGCACGCGCTGTCAATTTGGCGTAAGCTACTTGGCCGATTCGGAACCGGCTCCCTGTTTTCCTGTTCTCCGCAGATGCCTCCTCATCCAAGTGTCGAGCTAAACGGGGGAACGCCGAAGACTTGGAATCCATCTCCACGATCGCTACCTTCTTGATGCTGCGTGCCAACATATGAGCGAGGGCAATGGCCGTATGGGTTGTGCCCGCTCCCGCCGATGCGCCAACGATGCCGACTATGGCGGGTCGACCGCTGAAATCAATGACATCCCCTGACGTCTTGAGCGTTGAACCCAATATTGCCGACCTGGATGTCTCAGGACGTGGACGCAGGAGAGCAACTAGAGCTTCACTAACCTCCTCGGCCGAACTGAAGCGGTCTTCGGGCCGAGTCTGCAACAGTGTGGTCACGATGGGCTCTAGACGTTCACACCCTTGGTCTCGTAAAGCCGCCGCTGCCTCAGGAGTCCAGACCGGAAATCGCCCCCCCGTCCCCATATAGAGTAGGACCGCGCCCAGGGAATAAAGATCGGTACGCGCATCGCTTTGCCGATCGCCATATTGCTCCGGGGCAGCGAAGCCGACGGTCCCGAGCTGCACCGTATCTTCCGTTTTGCCGTCCGTAAAGGTGCGGGCAATACCGAAATCCACGAACCGAAGCTCCCCTTTGTCGTCGACCAGCAGATTTGCCGGCTTAACGTCCCGATGGATGACCGGAGGCTCATGTCGATGCAAATACCGTAGACCATCAGTGATTTGGAGGCCAAATCGAACCAGCAGCTCCATCGGTATCCGCCCCGCCCTGGCGCGGATGAATTGGTCCAAAGGTACGCCTTGAATATAATCCATGACAATATAGGAATAACCGTCCCGATCTGGATCAATGAAGTCGACGATCCGCGGCAATCGGTGATGATTCAGCTGAATCAACAGCTTGACTTCCTTGGCAACGGTCGCCGGTCCACCCGGTACGTCTAAGCATTCCTTTACTGCCCATAACTTCCCCGGCAGTTTCAGATCTTCAGCCAAATAAACCCGGCTCATGCCGCCTTGCCCGATCATTTGTTCAATTCGGTAACGTTCGGCCAATAAGACGCCCGGCGCGATTTTGGGAACGAATCTTGCCATAACTCCTCCTTTCCTGCACGCAAAAAAGGGAAAGCTCCCTCGTCATTCCTCGGCCCTTCGGCCAAGTTGACAGGGGATGCTTTCCCTATTGCGATCATTGTATAATTTTGGAATCAGTATAGGACGGCTTGCGTCAAATGTAAAGCACTTTTTTTTCAAAGCCATTAATTCACGCCGTTAATATTTAATCATATAGAGCGTGATTTCATCCCGGTTATGAAACAGCTGCTTCGCCCGCTGTACTTGAAGTCGAGCCTCTTGAAATATGTCGGTGACTTCTTGAATCAACGCCATCGGTTTCTTGGTCAACAGCTTTACCGTCACAATCGCAGTTCCTCCCGGAACCAACGCGTACAGCAGCTCTGTCACGAGCCTAGCCGTCAATTTCGGGCTCCAGCTCATGTCGCAAACTAGAAGATCGAATTGATTCTCTTTGAATTTTACTCGACTCGCGTTCCGTTGCAAGAATGTCAGCTTGGGTGAAGACAACAACGACGGATGCAGTTTCCCCGTGTCCACCGCCGTTACGCTTAGGCCCCGTTCCAGCAGGAACGAGGTCCAACCGCCCGGTGCCGCGCCGATATCCAGCGCTTCACGGAACGATTCGAACGGAATGCCGAAGGCCGATTCGGCCTCCAGAAGCTTGAATTTCGCCCGAGAGATTTGACCCTCCTCCTTACGGAAGCGGATCGCGCCGCCGTTCCAATCAGAAAGGTTATCTTGCGGATGCGCCACACCGGCATAAATCCGGTCTGTTCCCGCAAACACCGAGATGATCCAATCGGCATCCCGCACCACGAAATCCGCAACGGAGACATCGTTTAGCGCTTCCTGCAGACGGTCCTTAAGTTCAAGTGCCGTTCCCGACCAAAGTCCATCGTCCGATTTGCGCGCCTGTACAGCTATTTTGGCCCCAGGAAGTCGAAAATCGGCCATCAAATACTTCCGCAGCGGTTCAAGCCAATCCTCCGGCTTCACCTCTTCCGCTTCCCCCGGGCACCACTCCCAATCGACCAGGAATGTATGCCGCAGAAAAATCGGCGGAGCTTGACGCAGCTGATGCTGCACATTTTCTGGCATCGCCTGCAGCGAGGCTGCAAATACTTCGCCGGGGATGAGCATGGAACTCTTTACGCTGCCGAACGTGCGGCGCAACTCCTCCTGCGCATAGGGCGCAAAGCCATGATTGGCCGTGCAAATCCATTTGGAATGCGGAGGCACTTTGCAGTTTCGGGCGATATCCTCCAACCGTTCGAACGGAATCGGTCCGTTATGCAACTGAACTTGCTCCGGCAAGCCTTGGTACAGGATTTCGTACATGCTTTTTTTTCCGGAAATGCTGGAGGTGTGAAGATAAATCTCTCTCGGAAAAAGTCCTTCCCGAACCATGGCAGCCGCCATTTCCGTCCCGGTAGGTTCTTCCGGTCCCATATCGTAATCCAGCGATAAAATGTCTACTTCCGTCAAACGAAGCAGCTCCAGACACTCCTCGACGGTGCGCGCTAACGTAAATCCCTGCGGACATCGGCGAAAATCGTCCATATATACATGAATCAATAGTGTTCTTCCTTTCCCGCGGTATTTCACTCCAAGCGGAGTCAGGTTGTCTTTCTAGGCCTCCGCCCACCGTCTCACTCGCTCCATATCCTCTCTGTAGGTCCCATCTTCCCCGGTTTCGCTCTCAAAAATAAGCGGGGATTTCCGGATCGCGTCGATCTGCAGCAGCCAGCGAAAGCCGGCTTCACCGATATGGCCCTGGCCCACTCGGGCGTGACGGTCCTTGCGCGATAATACCGGGTATCTTGAATCGTTCAGGTGGACGGCACATAAACCGTCCCAAAATTGAAGCTCCTTGGCTTTAGCCGTGAAGCTCTCATCTCCTTCGCCTTGCCACATCCCCGCTCCAAAAGCATGACAGGTATCCAGGCAAAAGCCGATGCGCTCCGAATCTCGGCACAGGTTGCGGATCTGGACCAACTCTTCGATCGTCATCCCCATGTCGCCGTGATCACCAGCCTGGTTCTCGATGAGCAGCTTTGCCGAGCCCCGCCAACCGGAGAGCACATCATTAATACATTGTATAATATTTTGATATCCTTGTAAGGGGTTTCCTGACTTAAATGTGCCAAAATGTACAACGATCCCAATGGAGCCGCACGCTTCCGCGATTTCCAGGTCGTTGCGTAGCGAAGCCACCACGCGGTTGTAGGCGTCCTCGTCAGCGTCCTTGCCAATGGCGAGATTACTGGGATAAGGCGTATGCGCTATCGAGGCCAGGTCATGCTTCTGGCACAGCATTCGGCACTGCTCAGCATCCCGCAGATCAAACGGTTTCACCGTCAGGCTTCGCGGATTTTTCGGAAAATACTGAAAAGCGCCGGCCCCCAGTTGCAGGGCGGCCTTGGCAGCGCCAAAGTAGCCGCCCCGTATGCTTAAATGTCCCCCAACCTTCACCTTAACGGTCATGCTGGCAGCCGGGGCTGTAAAACACTTTGCGCCCGTTCATTTCCGCTTTCACGATGGTGTCGCCGCAACGCGGACAAGTCTCTCCCTCCCGGTCGTACACCCGGCATGTATCGTTCGATCCTCCAGTCAGCTTGTCGTCCCGGGTCAGCGGCATCTCCATATACCCGCCGGCCTCCGTCGCCTCGATGAGCACGTCCCGGACTGCTTGGTAAAGGCGAGAAAAATCCTCTTCGCTCAAATTTTGCAGTTTAGCCGTCGGCAGCAGTTCGGCGGCGAATGCAATTTCATCCGCGTAACAATTCCCGATTCCGGCGATGACATCCTGATTAACGAGCGTCGTCTTCAGGCTTCCCCGCCGCTTGCGCAGCAGAGCGGTAAACCGCTCTGCGTTCATCCGACGGTCAAGGAGCTCCGGCCCCAGATGAGACAGCAGTTCCTCCGCTTCCTTGGCGCTATGTAGATGCAGATGACCAAGACGCAACCCAATGAAATACAACACATGGGACTCCCCGAAGGTAATTTCGACCTGAGTGCTGCGATCCGGGCGGTCCTCCTTGGAACCGAGGTACAGCAACCCGCCAAGCATCAAGTGGAGCAGCAATCTTCGTCCGTTATCCAGGTGGAACAGAAGATGTTTGCCCCGGCGCTCGACGAAAATCACTTGTCTTCCTATCAGTTCCCGGATAAACTCCTCCCCCGGTAAGTTCACTGATTTCTCCCGGCCTACGACGACCTCGGTAATCGGGAGATCCAAAATATACTGCGAAAGCTGTATTCGATAATTTTCCATCTCCGGCAATTCCGGCATGGTGCATCTTTCCCTTCATTCTTATAAGTTCGATCCACAGATCCATGTTCTGACTTCCGCCAGATCACGACATACGACATCCGCCGACACGCCCGAAGATTTCACAAAGTCCGGCAGGTTGTCGGCCGTCGTGACACCGGTTAATGTCAGAATGGTCCCGCAGCCGGCATTCACTCCTGCAGCAATATCCGTATGCAGATTATCTCCGATGACCGCCACTTCCGAAGCCGCTAGTCCAAGCCTAGCAATGGCAAAATCCATCAAGGGAGCCGCCGGTTTACCGATCACCACAGGCTTCACGCCCGAGGCCGCCTGAATGGCCGCAGAAAGAGTTCCGGCCCCAGGCATCAAACCCTCCTGAGTGGGCAGCAGCAAGTCGGGATTGGTTAAAACATAACGCGCTCCCCCTCGAATCCACCTTGCAGCCCGGGTTAACGTTTCGTATGTAAAGTGGCGATCAATGCCTTGGACCACCACATCCGGTTCTTCCGAGATCAACTGGAGTCCAGCTTCATTTAGCGCCTTTGTAAGTCCGGCTTCGCCGATGGCCGCCACCTTGCAGCCCGGCTGATCCTCGGCTATATACCTGGCTGCTGCAACCGCTGACGTGCAAACCTCCTCCGCCCGGGCCGATATGCCCATCGCCTCCAAATGCGCGGCGACCTCCGCAGGCGTCCGCGAGGAATTGTTCGTAACAAACAGGAAGGGAATCCGCTTTGCACGCAAGGCGGAGATCAAATCATCCGCACCTGGGATCATCTTAGGCCCATGATATAAAGTGCCGTCCAAATCAATGAGATAGGCCTTCCAATCCTTTGGCAAAATCCTCATCCTTTCCATTCAACGATGTCTCCTATTATTGTACCTAGGAAACCCGCGATCAGGCAAATTTTTCCGTTATGTTTTCGAGGCCGTGTCAAAAAAGAGCTTCGATCCGCCACCTGGCGTCGAACCAGCACGAATGGTGAAAAAACAGGACCTTTTCCCCTTGCCAAACTTTGAAATGCCCTGTCAGTTCCTGCGCTTTCCCGGAAAATAATTATTTCCTCCCGCAGCGGCGCGCCACTGGATATAGCACATGTTCACGGGCCAGTTGCGCGTTCGGGAATACCGCCCGGGCTTCCTCCTGCAGGCGTAACAGCTGATCATCCGATTTGTAGCGCGAGCTGAAATGGGTCAGCAAAAGTTGCTGCACACCGGCTTCCTTGGCAGCCTCCGCCGCTTGCTTGGCTGTACTGTGATGATAATCGTGCGCGGTTTTCGCCAGTTCATCCAAAAAGGTTGCCTCGTGTACAAGCATATCAGCCTCTTGGGCCAAGGTTAATGCGGAATTGCACGGGCGCGTATCGCCGAGAATGGTCACGATTCTCCCGGCTTTAGGTTCTCCGAGCACATCCTTCGCATGCAGCGTTTCGCCGCTTGGGGCCACAACGCTTTCGCCGCGTTTAAGTTTGCCGTACAGTGGGCCGGGACGAATTCCGTACCGTTCCAATACGGCGGCGTCTAGCTTACCGGGTAAATCTTTTTCAATCACCCGATAACCGTAGCTGTCGATTCGATGCTCCAACAGTGCCGCCTCGACCCGAAACGTTTCATCCTCGAACAAGACGCCGCCTTGATGCTCCATGATCTCCAGCTTATAGTTAATACGCGATTCGCTAAGCGAAAGCGTCGTCTCTATGAATTTCTTCAAGCCCTTTGGACCGTAAATGACCAGGGGGGTATCCCCTCCCTGATAGGCACGGCTCGAAATGAGTCCGGGCAAACCAAACAGATGATCTCCATGAAGATGGGTGATAAAAATAGCTTCCAATTTGCTTAATTTCAGCGGTGATCGCAGGATCTGATGCTGGGTGCCCTCACCGCAATCGAACAGCCAGAGAGAACGGCGTTCCTCCAGCAGACGCAAAGCCACTGAGGTCACATTCCGTTCCAAAGACGGTACCCCCGCGTTCGTCCCCAAGAAATAGAGTTCCATGCCTTTATCGTCCTTTACGCTAGAATGGTTCGCATGACGTACAGATTACCAAAACCCTCCGAAGTTCGGAGGGTTTTCCAAGGAGCTTCTTTATGGGATTATACCCCAGCTTTGTCTACGTTAAAATATTGCGCTTCAGGGTGAGCGAAGACCATCGCCGAAACGGAAGCTTCCGGTTCCATCATGAAGCCTTCGGTCAATGTAATGCCGATGTCCCCTGGCTGCATGAGATCAAACAACAATTGCTGGTCTTCAAGATCCGGGCAGGCCGGATAACCAAACGACACGCGAATCCCTTGATAACGTGCGCCGTGGCGCTGTTTCATCGTCATGTTCGCCGGATCCGGGAAGCCCCAGGTATCTCGCATAATATGGTGCACCCGCTCTGCCAGGGCTTCCGCCAGCTCTAATGCTACCGCCTGCAGCACATGGGAGCGCAGATAGTCGCCTTGTTCCTTCCACTTCTCGGACAAGTCCCGAACACCTTGGCCGGCCGTGACGACCAGGAAGCCAACATAATCCATTTGCCCGCTGTCCACGGACTTCAAGAAATCCGCCAAACAGAGGTATGGCTCAACCTTTTGCCGCGGGAAGCTGAATCGCTTCAACACTTTGCCAGGCTCGGCCGGATCATAAATGAGAACGTCGTTGCCGGACGATTGCGCCGGGAAGAACCGATACATGGCTTGCGTGCGAATGATGCCGTCCGTTACTGCTTCAAGCAGGATTTGGTCGACCGTCTCCTTCAACTGTACCGCCTTTGCTTCGCCTGACGCTAATTGCTGCTCCACCGAACCGCGAAGCCCAAGATGATGACCAAGTAACATTTGCATATTGATATAAGGCGTGATATGACCAATCGGATAATCGCGAAGCACATGCCGCTCCAGATCGGGCGGAAGATAAATCGGCGCATCCGTCGAAATTTTGGACCGCTCCACGCGGGTCAGTTCTGGCAGCGGTTCAGCAACTGCAACAGCCTGATCGGTCTCTTTTTCCTCTTCCATTTTAAGGCGCATTTGCTCCCGGGCGGCCGGATCCATCAACTTGTTAGCCAAATCGAGGCCGTCCATTGCGTCCTTGGCGTAAACGACCATGCCGTCGTACTCGGGCCGAATCCGCGTTTTGGTAAATTTGCGGGTTAATGCGGCACCACCCACAAGGATTGGAACGTCGATACCGGCATTTCGCAAGTCCTGCGCCGTCGTCACCATTTGCTGCGCCGATTTCACCAGAAGACCGGATAGACCAATCGCATCGGCGTTTTCCTTCCGATACGCTTCGATAATGCGCTCCGGTGGTACTTTTATGCCCAAATTGACGATCTGGTAACCATTATTGGACAGAATGATCTCGACCAGGTTTTTGCCGATATCATGCACATCGCCTTTGACAGTCGCCAGCATGATTTTCCCTTTGACGCTGGTCTCGTTCTTCTCCATAAACGGTTCAAGGTAGGCCACCGACGCCTTCATCACCTCGGCGCTTTGCAGGACCTCGGCAACGATCAGCTCGTTGTTGTTAAACAAACGGCCGACCTCTTCCATCCCCGCCATCAGAGGACCGTTAATGACTTCAAGCGCGGTGTATTTCTTTAACGCTTCTTCCAGATCGGGGATTAAGCCTTCCTTCGTGCCTTCCACAACATAAGAAGCCAACCGTTCCTCAAGCGTGAGCTGTGTGGACTTCTCGACCTTCTCCACCTTCTTGTTACGGAAGGCAGCCACAAAGGCGGCCAGCGTCTCGTCGTTGGTTTGATAGATCAGTTCTTCAGCCAGACGGCGTTCTTCATCCGGAATTTTCGCGTAACGCTCCAGTTTCTCCGTATTGACGATCGCGTAATCGAGACCCGCTTTGGTGCATTCGTACAGGAATACGGAGTTCAACACTTCGCGGCCGGCTTCCGGCAAACCAAACGACACGTTACTGATTCCCAGCACGGTGTGAACTTTCGGCAGGGCCTCTTTAATCAGGCGAATCCCTTCGATCGTTTCCTTGGCCGAGCCGATATACTGCTCATCCCCGGTACCCACCGGGAACACGAGCGGATCGAAGATCAAATCCTCCGATTTGAGTCCATATTTGTGAACTAGGAGATCGTGCGAACGTTTAGCGACCTCAAGCTTGTCTTCCCGCGTGATCGCTTGCCCGCGTTCGTCAATGGTACCGACAACTACGGCCGCCCCGTATTTATGAATCAGCGGCGTTACATGTTCGAACTTCTCTTCGCCATCTTCTAAGTTAATGGAGTTAATAATCGACTTGCCCTGACAATATTGGAGCGCCAAATCCAGCACCTTCGGATCTGTCGTATCGATCATTAGCGGTACCTTGACTTTCTTGACGACCAGTTCAAGGAACTTCTTGATATCCTCCGCTTCATCGCGGTCAGGGTCTTGTACGCAAACGTCGACAACCTGTGCCCCGTTCTTCACCTGAGCACGGGCAATTTCCGAAGCTTCTTCGTATTTCCCTTCTACGATCAGCCGTTTAAATTTACGCGAACCCAGAACGTTTGTTCTCTCACCGACCAAATAAGGACGATTCTCCGATTCAATGTAAACCGGCTCGATCCCGGAAAGCGCCGGCAGATGGCTGCCTGTCAACTCACGCGGCCGAAAATCCTTCAGCGTATTCGCTAACGCGGCGATATGAGCAGGCGTCGTTCCGCAGCAACCGCCGGCAATGTTCAGCCAGCCTTGCTCGGCGAACGCCGACATTTTCTGGGCGAGCGAATCCGGAGACTCGTGGTAAGTGCCGTTTTCGTCCGGCAGACCTGCGTTGGGGTGGCAGCTGACCGCCGCCTGCGCAAGACCCGACAAGGTGCGGATATGGTCGCGCATGAACTCCGGTCCGGTCGCACAGTTCAGGCCGATGGAGATTGGATTCAAATGCTCCAGCGAAATGTAAAAAGCTTCAATATTTTGGCCTGCCAACGTCGTGCCCATCGGCTCGATCGTGCCCGAGATCATGATCGGCAGGGTGATCCCCGTATCGGCAAATGCTCGCTTAATCCCGATGCTCCCCGCCTTCACATTTAAGGTATCCTGCGAGGTTTCCAGCATCAGGGCATCAACCCCGGCCTCAATCAGCGCCGAAGCCTGCTCCGCATAGCTGGCTGTCAGTTCGTCGAACGTCACGCCACCGGTAACGGACAAGGTTTTGGTCGTTGGTCCCAGAATACCGACAACATAGCGGGGTTGCTCCGGGGTACTGTATTTTTCCGCAGCCTCGATCGCTAGCTTGGCCGCAGCCAAATTGATTTCACGTGCCCTTTGCGGGATATCGTATTCAGCCAGCACGACGGATGTCGCACCAAACGTATTCGTTTCGATCAAATCGGCACCTGCCTCGAGATATTTCTCGTGGATGCCGCGTATTACATCCGGACGGGTGAGCACAAGCATTTCGTTGCAGCCGTCCAACTCTTCGCCGCCAAAATCGGCCGGAGTTAGGTCTTCCTGCTGAATCATGGTGCCCATGGCGCCATCGAGGATTAATATTCGTTCTTTCATTCTTTCGAGCAGGCTAGGTTTACTCATGATCATGTCCCTCCCGTAAAACGTTATGTTTTAGTTTAACAGAATAAAGCGTTGAAGAAAAGAGAGATTGGCGATTTCATTACGTCTCTTCACCCAATTCAACGGATTGTTATCCTATCGTTCAACTCAGAATTAAAACCCGAACAAACTAGAGTTCATCCTTTTGAAAAATTCGGAAATCCCATTAACGAAAAAAAGCTGCCACCCTTTAAGGGCAACAGCTAATCTTCAGGTTTGTCTCGAGCTTATTCCACCGTAAATTGCTTTGATGGCATGGAGTGCTGATCCCGCGCGGTGACATGGGAAATCACTTCATAGGTCCCTGACTCCTTAAACGAATGCTCCAGCACATATGTCCCGTTTCCGGCACTCTTCACTTTCACCTGGCTATGCTTCGCGTTGTCGTCGGCCGTGTTCCAAAATTCGAACATGACCTCCTTCGCATCATCCACATTCTCACCATGGTGAGTCACTTTCGCGGTAAACTTCACCGTGTCCCCAATCTTGACAATCGAGGGTGCGACCTCAAGCTCAACCTGAATAGGCTCCAGCGTCGTATCCGCCTGGGCGGATGTTGATTCTTTACTGCTGCATCCGGCGATAACGACCAACACAAGCGCGAGGGTGGTTAACAGCCCCGTTACCTTCTGAATTCGCATACTGATTTCCCTCCTTCCGCGACGGCTCCCGCCTCGTCATGTCGTTCGTTCTTAGGTTGGATTAACCGAAGAGAGCTTGTCCAGAAGCTCATGCATTTCGGACAAGTGTTTGATCTCATAATCCGGTATGATTTCGCCGCTTAGCGTTTTGCCGTCCCGATTGACCCAGACAGCCGTCATGCCGACACTGAGCGCACCTTTGATATCCGTCGTCAGCTTATCCCCGACCATGATCCCCTCACCGGGTTCGATCGCCAACCGTTCCAGCGCATGCCGAAAAATAGACGAATCCGGTTTGCCTTTGCCAAAGTTTCCGGAAATGACAATCTCATCAAAATACGGTGCCAGTTCCGGCACCCCATCCAGTTTCTCCTGCTGAAGCGCCGGACAACCATTCGTCAACAGCAATAGCTTCACTTTGCCTTTCAATTCCTTAAGAACCTGGAACGTTTCCTCGTATACGTGGGGACGAGAGCGGCGTTCGCGTCCGAATTGCTCCGCCAACTCGCCGGCCAGCACCTCGTCATCGACTCCAAGTGCAAGCAGACCACGCCGCCAAGACTCCTTGCGATAGATCGGGGCTAGCTGCTCCAATTGGCGAAATTCCGGTTGTTCCCCTGCGGAGAACGTTGCCCATAATCCCTCAAACGGATTGATACCAATCATCGTTGTGAAAGGATAGGTTTCATAGGATTCATACAAGCTCCGGGCTTCCCGGCGTACTGCCTCTTCCAGTTCTTCGGGATTTAATCTCCCCAACTTGGCCGCCGCGCTTTCACATGTCGCCGCAAAAGCTTCTCTTACGCTCCGCTCATCCCAGAGCAGCGTGTCGTCCAGGTCAAAACATACCGCTTTGATCGTCATTCGTCCCAGCCCTCTCCGTTCTATCGCTTTATACTTGCAAATGTGGTTCTATTCTTTCTCCAGTTTTACATGATGGGTATTGGCATACAGCTCCAACCGCGTGGCCATTGCTTCCGTATCGAAGCGGTTGCGTGTGCGGTAGAACACCCATTTGGGTTCCCGTGTTTTCGGTTCAATCACAATTTTGTTCCGGCTAACCTTGATTTTGCTAATGTTACCGGCATCCAGCATGCGATCACGATTGAATTTCGAGGTGTACAGCCAGCTCTTGTTGATGCGCAAATAAGGCTTGCGAAGAAAAATGGCCAAAGCCAGCACAATATACAAAAAGATCGTCGCCCAATACAGCACCGAGTTCACTTCCGCAGAATTGCCGATGATCCCTACGCCGCCATACAGAAGGGCTAACAGGAACAAGAGAAAAGGCAAAATGATGTTGCGCCCTTTAAAAACATCACCTTCCCCGTTTGCCCCAAGCGTCGACCGTGAATTTCGCGTCGTCTGCCCAACTTGCGGTCCCTTGCCTTTCTTATTCATTCTTACTTGATTACGTTCTACTTTGCGATCAAACGAACCCATACCCGTTCCTCCCTATTTATCTACAATCTCGATCGACTCGAGCTGGTGCCGAAAATTCCTGCGAACGTTTTGCAGATACGTTTCCCGAAGCTGGGCTCTTTCCAATAGCTCGTCTTGCGATAATCCTTCTTCTTTGGCTTTTCGAGCCAGCTCATTAATCCGCTTAACCAACGCATCAATATCCATAAGTTCCTCCCACTTCTATATATACTATGCTTCCCATGGTGTTACACAGGGCATTAATTCTTACTTTGACATGAGAAAAAGAGCTTGTCAAGGCGACGGCAACCCCATCCCGCATCCTTGAAACAAGCTCTGGTTCTTCCTATATATCATAACTCGGTTAACCTCTAATGTTTGTTGGGCAACATCAGCGTATCTCCCGCTTGAATCGAGCTGGTACCGAGCCCATTGGTCCGCATCAACTTCTGAATGTAGACTCGCGTATCTTGACCTTGAGGCTTATGAGCCACGGCAATTTCCCACAAGGTATCTCCAGGCATCACTACAACATATTCTGCCCGCTCTTCCGTGGCGGAGTTGTCGATGGACGCTGCAAAGGCCTGTACCATACCGGTGCATGTGATGCTGAGAATGATCAGAAGCACGGCAATTTTGGACAATCTACTCTTCAGAAATGTACTCATATGTAATCTTCTCTCCATAGGACGACGAAAAGAAGGTTGTTCGTAGATGCTTTGATAGGAACTGTACTTCAACATATAACCATCACTCCAAACAAGTGTTCTGTTTTATGTAATCAATATAACACGAACATTTGTTTGATTCAATAGTTTTTTCGAACGGTTGTTCTTATTTTTTTTAGTTTCCGTATATTGATCTCTCTTTTTAGAACTAATGTTTGTACGAACGGAAGTTCTGTGTTATAATTTTTCCAAACGTTACTAAATGGGGTTGATCCGTACATGTCAAAGGTATCGAGCCGGCAACAGGCCATTCTTGAATTCATTCGCAACGAAGTACGCGCCAAAGGTTATCCACCTTCCGTACGTGAGATAGGGGAAGCCGTAGGATTGGCGTCCAGTTCCACCGTTCACGGCCATCTGGACCGCCTGGAGAAGAAAGGGTTCATCCGGCGCGACCCGACGAAGCCGCGTGCCATCGAGTTGTTGGGCCAAGAAGAGTCGGAGAATTACAATTTGTTTGCACATAGCATTGCCCGCGTTCCCGTTGTCGGGAAAGTAACTGCAGGCATGCCGATCACGGCAACGGAGAATATTGAAGATTATTTTCCACTGCCAGAGCATTACGCTGCTGACGGAGAAGTATTCATGCTTTCCGTGGTTGGCGACAGCATGATCGAAGCCGGAATACATAGTGGGGATTATGTGATCGTCCGCCAACAGCAAACGGCCAACAACGGAGAGATCGTTGTAGCCATGACGGAAGATGACGAGGCGACGGTCAAGACGTTTTATAAAGAGAAAGACCATATTCGCTTGCAGCCGGAGAATTCAACGATGGAACCGCTTCGTTTGAAGCATGTGACCATCCTGGGGAAAGTTGTCGGTCTGTTCCGCGACTTGCACTAATTTTCTAAATATGCGGCAATGATAACATCAAACAGGACGAAGCGATGGGTTTATATCGACTTCGTCCTGTTTGGTTTATCTGCCTTACGCATTCCCTTCCCCCTTACTAATCCCATTCGAGGTCCAGGAAGTGCATTAGATTGTAGCCTGTCTTTTCGCGGCGGCCGCGTGTGCCCCAACCAAATCCGGCACGTTCTGCTATCCACCACTGCTTTAACCGGTAGCGACGGCGTTGGTATCTTTTCAATTCGGTCACCATGTGACTACCTCCTTAATTCAATTCATCTCCCCCATCCTTTGCGCTTAGCTTGACCCAATACTTTCAAACGTATGTAAATAGGAACAAACCATTTGATGTCAAATCATTGTTCCTATCCTCTTTTACCTATTATTCATATAATTGTTATGACTTTGTTCCATTCTCTTGTAGATTCCGTCCATGAATTGTTTATGCTCTCGAAATAACTCCTGACTTTGCTGAAGTTGCCGATTCATCAAGTTGATTTGATATTGATCGTAATTTTGATTCTGGTATTGAGCAGCCGGTTGACCTTTAGTCAGATTGACCTTTGCCTGTGTATTGCTTTGCACGATACGGTCTAAACTTTGCAAGACCGAAGGATACCCCAATTGATTCAAATGTATAGCCGATGGTCGCACTTCTTGTTCTAATACATGATTCAATGTGTCGAGATACATCGCTGCGTTTACTGGATCTTTCTGGATTTCAGAATTTAACAATTCGACCATTCGAATCATTATTTTCATTTCCTCCATCTCAGCGAGTTGCGGGTCCCTCGAAATAACCGCAATTCTTTCTTGTGACAATCCTACAGACTGATTCTGAGGTCTATCATAGGTTTTGATTGAACCCGGCTGTTGATTGCTGCATCCGACTAACGCTATCAACATGTACAGGATAAGCCCCTTCCTCCTCATCTCCAACATTCCTAATAAGTATGGCCGTTAGCACATCGGTGGGAACCATAATGGTTCGGATTCATCGTGCAGCCATTATAGGAAGTGGTACAGTGCGGACATGGAGCGTTACATTCATTTATATCATTGGTGATTTGAGGTACCTCTTGCTCCTCGATGCGTATTTGACCTCTTTCCAGTGTTTCTGTAGCCATCGTTTTGGGCCTCCTTATAATTCATAAGGTTAGCTCGCTCGGCTTCCTCTATGTATGGAAAGATCTACAACGACATAAAAATACCCCCCAACGCCAGGCGTTGAGGGATATGCATAAACTTACTATTAATACAACGTCATATATTGATCGCGTTCCCATTGATGAACTTGGGTACGGAAGATGTCCCATTCGATTTCTTTCAACTCGTAGAAATGAGTCAACGCATGGTCACCCAACGCTTCGCTGATAATTTCACTGCGCAGCAATTCGCCAAGCGCTTCCTTCAAGTCGGACGGAAGACTTGGGATCCCTTCTTCCACGCGTTCTTCCTCAGACATCACATAGATGTTGCGATCGACTGGATCAACCAGCGGGAGCTCCTTCTTGATGCCATCCAGGCCCGCTTTCAACATCACAGCCAAAGCTAAGTAAGGATTAGCAGCCGGGTCCGGGTTACGCACTTCAACGCGTGTGCTAAGGCCGCGGGAAGCTGGAATTCGGATCATTGGGCTGCGGTTGCTCGAAGACCAGGCCACATAGCAAGGTGCTTCATAGCCAGGCACGAGACGTTTGTATGAGTTTACGGTTGGGTTTGTGATGGCTGCAAATGCGCGAGCATGCTTCAGGATACCAGCCATATAGTGGCGTGCTTCGTTGCTCAGGCCGAGGCTATCACTTTCCTCATAAAACGCGTTCACGTTACCTTTGAACAATGATTGGTGGCAATGCATCCCCGAACCATTCACGCCGAACAACGGCTTCGGCATAAACGTGGCATGAAGCCCATGCTGACGAGCAATCGTCTTAACGACCAATTTAAAGGTTTGGATTTGGTCAGCGGCTTTGATCGCACTCGCGTATTTAAAGTCGATCTCATGTTGACCCGGAGCCACTTCATGGTGGGAAGCTTCGATTTCAAAGCCCATTTCTTCCAGTGTCAATACGATTTCACGGCGGCAATTCTCGCCGAGGTCCGTAGGGGCCAAATCGAAGTAACCGCCTTGGTCATTCAACTCGGTAGTAGGGTTGCCTTTATCGTCGGTTTTGAACAGGAAGAACTCCGGTTCCGGCCCAACATTCATCGCGGTGTAGCCCATCTCTTCGGCTTCCTTCAGCGCGCGTTTCAAAATCCCACGCGGATCGCCGGCAAACGGTGTACCGTCAGGCATATATACATCACAAATCAAACGTGCTACGCGATCCTCCGTCACCCAAGGGAAAATGACCCAAGTGTCCAGATCCGGGAAGAGATACATGTCGGACTCCTCGATACGAACATATCCTTCGATGGAAGAACCATCAAACATCATCTTGTTGTCCAACGCCTTCTCCAATTGGCTGACCGGAATTTCCACGTTTTTAATCGTTCCCAGCAAATCTGTGAACTGCAAACGAATAAAACGTACATTTTCTTCCTTGGCGATGCGTAAAATGTCTTCTTTGGTGTAATTCGAGTAACTCACCCTAACCTCTCCCAACGTTTAGATTATTATTTTTTGAAAAACCGCGACAGTTCGCCTTGGATCAAAGAAACTTGCCCCGGTTTGCTACCTGACACCAACTGCTGCTTCAACATACGGTAAATTTGGGAATCCGTCATTTCCTTCCGCTTCTCCTCGGTATCCTTCGTGATGACCGTCGCATCTAGAGATTCACGGGACATTGGGTTCATGACTTGCTTGATCCCAGCGATGTTCACGCCTTTATCGATGAGGCCCTTGATCTCCAGCAAGCGTTCGACATCATTGAGGGAAAACATTCGCTGATTCCCCGAGGTTCGCGCAGGTACAATCAATTCATGCTGCTCGTAATATCGTATTTGTCTTGCCGTTAAATCCGTAAGTTTCATAACGATACCAATAGGAAACAAGGCCATATTTCTGCGAATTTCCTCACTCATCGCTCTCAACCTTCCATTTCGATTCTCATGACCTTATCATATGTGAGTTATCCTGACATGTCAATAGATATGTTAGGATAACTTACAACAAGTTACGATCCTTCATCGTCTGAAGTGCGGTCAGGAGACCAAATTTAACATGAGAATAGGTTAAGCCGCCCTGCATATAAGCGATATAGGGGGCGCGAATCGGAGCATCCGCAGACAATTCCAGGCTTCCGCCTTGAATAAATGTCCCGGCCGCCATAATAACCGGGTGTTCATAACCCGGCATATCCCAAGCCTCGGGTACGACGTGGCCGTCTACAGCAGCGGCCCGTTGAATGCCCTGCACGAACGCAATGAGTTGCTCCGGTGCACTAAAGGCAATCGCTTGGATAAGATCCGTGCGCGGATCCTGCCATCCTGGCCGGCTTTGGAATCCCGCTTTCTCAAACAAAGCAGCGGCCAGAATGCTGCCTTTGACAGCTTGTCCTACGATCGTCGGGGCCAAGAACAGCCCTTGGTAGATTCCACGGGTTGTCCCCAACATCGCCCCGACTTCACCGCCGATCCCCGGTGCGGTCAAACGGTATGAGGCTAGTTTAACCAACTCCTGCCGTCCGCAAATATAACCCCCGGTTTCGGCCAAGCCACCGCCAGGATTTTTGATCAACGATCCGGCGATCAGGTCTGCCCCAACCTCCGTTGGTTCGCGTTCTTCGGTAAACTCGCCGTAGCAATTGTCCACAAAGACGATCAGATCCGGCTTGATCTCTTTCACGCGCCGGACCATCTCCTCGATCCGTGCGATGGTGAACGAGTCCCTCCAATCGTAACCTCGGGATCGCTGGATCCCGATTACCTTCGTCCTATCGGTAATTTTTTCCCTTACCGCCTGCCAATCGACTGTTCCATCGCTTAGCAATCCTGCTTCGTTATACGTGATCCCAAAATCCTGTAGCGAGCCGCTACCGTCTCCTGGTGTCCCTATCACCTTATGTAGTGTATCATAAGGACGACCTGTGATGTAGAGCAGTTCGTCCCCGGGCCGTAAGACCCCGAACAACGCCGTAGCGATCGTATGCGTGCCGGAAGCGAAATGCGGCCGCACCAGCGCGGCTTCCGCACCGAATACGTCCGCATATACAAGATCCAACACTTCACGGCCCCGGTCGTTATAAGCATAACCCGTCGAACCCGCAAAATGATAATCGCTGACTTGGTGGCGCCGAAAGGCTTCAATCACCTTCCATTGGTTTTGATCGACGATCCGGTCGACCTCCCGAAACCGGCTTTCCGCCTGTTGTTCGGCATCTTCCAGCCATTGTACAATTTCCTCAGAAAATCCTGCCATCGTTACGTTATCTCTCCCTTAATCCATTCCGTCGTTTGTCGTGCTTCCCTCTGTGAGAACTGGTTTGGGGATCGCAAAAGGAGCTAGCCGGTATCCATACTTATCGAAATCCGCCTGATTCACATCGATTTCGTAAATCATGACATCCTCGTCCATCTGCTTGTCCACCACTTCTCCTACCCGATACAACACCGGGGTGAGATCGCCTCGTTCTGCAGGAATCCGAAACGTCTTGGTTCCGCCGGACAACTTGCGCTGCACGGCTTCGCGTATCGTCGCCAGATCCCCTTCGTCAAACGCGGAAATCTTCAAGTACCCTTCGCCTGTCGGCAGCATTTGCAGCCGTTCAGGCGGGCAGATATCCTTTTTGTTAAACAACACGATCTGAGGCTTTCCCCCTGCACCCAAATCGTTTAATATTCGATCCACCACTTTCACTTGCTCTTCGCGCATCGGCGAGGAGGCATCGACGACATGCAATATGAGGTCCGCCTCGTTAACTTCTTCTAACGTAGCCCGGAAGGCAGCGACCAAATCGTGTGGTAGATTTTGAATGAATCCTACCGTGTCCGTCAGCACCACTTCCTTACCGCCTGAGAGCGGAAGAAGCCGGGTCGTTGGATCAAGCGTAGCGAAAAGCTGATTCTCAACGAATACATCTGCAGAAGTCATTGCCTTAAGCAACGTCGACTTACCGGCGTTGGTATAGCCGACCAGAGCAATTTGTACCACCCCGGTTTCTTTACGACGTGCCCGGTGCAACTGACGGTGTCGAGTGACCTCCTCCAGTTGACGTTTCAGCTCGCCGATTCGCCGGCGAATATGGCGTCGATCCGTTTCCAACTGACTTTCGCCTGGACCCCGAGTGCCAATCCCGCCGCCTAGGCGAGACAGGTTTTTGCCGTGGCCGGACAATCGCGGGAGCAGGTAAGTCAATTGAGCTAGCTCCACCTGGATAATGCCTTCCCTCGTTTTGGCTCGCTGCGCGAAAATATCAAGGATCAGCTGGGTTCGGTCGATGATTTTGACGTCCAGCATTTCCTCCAAGTTGCGGACCTGGGCTCCGGACAATTCCTGATCGAAAATCGCTGTATTAGCGCCTCGTTGCTGGATGACTTCGCGAAGCTCAAGCACCTTTCCCTTTCCGATGAACCACCTCGGGTCGGGTTTATCGCGATTTTGTACGATGGATTCAGCAACCTCGACCCCAGCTGTCTCGGCCAGCTGCACCAATTCGGCCAGAGAATATTCGGGGTCGACGCCGCTTTGCTTCGTTTCCGGTGTCACCAAGCTCACCAGTACGGCTACGTCCGGACGATGGGTGGTGGTCTCGTGCATTTGCAACCTCGGCATCATCACTACTCCTTAAAAGGGTATCAAAAAAACGGCGGCACTTCACGGTGCTTATTCAGAGTTGCTCTATCGGCGTCGAATCTTGAATTCAGCCGGGACCCCCGTTTTTTTGCTCATCTCTCACGTCTTCTTGGCGTCAAGCTTCAGGTCCTCGGTACGGAGGGTCATCAGCTCTAGCTTGCCCGGCGAACCGCCGCCATATTGATGAAGCAGACGCACGGCCTGCTGCCGGACGGATCGTTCGATCACGTTACGTACATAGCGGGCATTGCTGAATACTTGCTCGCTTTCGCATTTCTCCCGCAGCAAATGCTGCTTTAACTTGAGTATCGCCTGAGGCATCAAGATATAATCGCGTTCCTTCGCCATCCCTTCGGCAATTTGAATCAGCTGATCAATCGAATAGTCCGGAAAATCCATCTGAATCGGAAAACGGGAGGGCAGCCCCGGGTTAGTCGATAGAAAAAAGTCCATCTCATCCGAGTACCCCGCCAGGATAAGGATGAATTGATTCTTGTGATCCTCCATCGCTTTGACCAAGGTATCGATCGCTTCTTTGCCGAAGTCTTTCTCGCCCCCTCGTGCCAAGCTGTAAGCTTCATCAATAAACAAAATGCCGCCGAGCGACTTCTTTACCAAATCACGCGTTTTCTGTGCCGTGTGACCGATGTATTCACCAACCAGATCGGCACGCTCCACTTCGATCAAATGTCCTTTGCTAAGCACCCCCATGCGTTGAAACATTTTAGCGACGATTCGTGCCACGGTGGTTTTACCGGTACCCGGATTGCCCTTGAACACCATGTGATACACCTGAGCGCCGGACATCAGTCCTGCTTCCGAGCGCATCGAGGCGATTTGCAAAAGCGCATATATCTCGTACATTAGATCCTTAATATGATCTAAACCGATCAGGTGATCCAGTTCCTTTTGAATTTCGGCAAAAAGCCCTTGCTGCGGCAACCCTTTTGCCGACGCTTGAGGCTCACTATCCGCAATCGCCTGCGAGACGACAGGCGGTTCAGTGCTGCGGAGAATCACGTTAATTTGACGCGACGGTCTCTCATCGGAAGAGCCGTTTCTGGCCATGACACGCCCAGACATAGGAAATCACCTCTTTATAAAGGTAGGGCTGAGAGGAAGTTCACAAAGCCAACTTGTTGAACACACATCTAAATGTATTCTCTCTCCCTGTCCGTTATTAGAAGTTTTGTCATCCTATCAGGCCCATGGCAAGTCCTATTTGATCGAGCTTCCATTTTGTATACGCCAAAATTTCCCGGATCGTGTTGGGGATGGGCTTCAAAACCCTGGTTTCGGTTAACGAAAGTCTTGGTTCCTCGTAATCCAGGGCTCTGGCAATTTCAAGCGCGCGGTTACCATGATAGGTATGCGTCACAATTAATGCTGACGAAAGCCCCCGCTCCTTCATCATATCCTGGCTGAATTTGAGGTTCTCATAGGTACTGGTCGCTTTATTTTCAAGCAGCATCTTGTCCCGAGGCACTCCGTGCTGCTCCAAATAATTCGCCATCCCCTCCGCTTCGGTATAGTTTGAGGTCGACGTATCCAATCCTCCGGTAAGGAGAAACAATTGAAATCTCCCCGCTTCAAAATCCTTTAGGCTTTGTTCCAGCCGCTCCCGAAGCCCTGGACTAGGCTCGTCTCCCCACAGGGCCGCCCCAAGGACAATCCCGACATCCGCCGGCTCGCTTAATGTGGAATTGGCCGCAGGATTCCGCTCTACGCTGCCGATCTGAGCCAGCACAAACAACATCCAACCTATCCCGAGGAGAATGAACAAGAGTCCCCAACGAAAAATACGCTTCCCAACCCGGGCTCTTCGTTTCTCAAGTGTTTGACCTAACAACACGTTTCCGCTTGGTTTGGCATGACGCATGGTTTATCCCCCTGGCTGATTCGGCTCCGAAGTCATAAACCCGCTCTGGTAATGATCCAGGGACAGGCGGAAATAGGGGAAACGCCGTTCCTTAATGTCGTGAAGTAGTCGCTGGGCCGTCTCCGTTGCCAGATCATAGTCTTTGACAGATATGAGACCTTTCGTTAACGCTTCGTCAAGTTCATCTTCATCCAATAAAAACACTTCGCGATTTTTCAGCACGACGATATCCAAATACAAATCATCAAACCAAGGTACCCCTTGGTCGGTGACCCCTTGCGTCTTGCAAATATCGATGTACCATTCCACGATCTCACCGTGATCATCAAACATTGCCGTCACGACGAAATGAGCTCCCTTAGGATAATACTGCAGCCAGGTGTAACCCTTGTCGGCGATCCGGAAGGTGTGTCCCCCGTAGGTCTTCCATAGCGGATCACGCAGGGCAAAAATGCTGTACAGTGTGACATATCCCGTAAACTCGTCGCTCTCCACAAACTTGGATTTGAATTGACGATGGGTTACACGGCGCCAATTCGCGCGGTCTCCGAATTTTCGCTTCATAAATAAGTTCCCTTTCAACACAATGTACTATCAGCTTACCATATTTGAAAGAGAGTCACAAAAACCATTTTCACACGAAAAAAAACAACCCCCAGCCAAGCTTTAGAGCTGGGCTGAGGGTTGGCTTTCATGTCATGCGTATTCCGAAATTCCGGCTATCCGCCGACACCCGTGGTTCCATCCGTAGTCCCCGTCGGGACATCGGCACCGGTTCCGGCACCGCCGTTGTCTGGCGGAACGATGACACCTCCGTCATCATCCATTGGGGGGAGATCCGTACCATTCCCACTGCCATCCCCCCCGTTTCCGTTGCCGTTTCCGTTTCCATTCCCGTTTCCGTTGCCATTGCCATTGTTTTGACCGTTACCGTTTCCTTGGCCATTGCCCGGCGGAACACCTTGGTTGCCGTCACCATTGCCCGGAAGGTTAGGATCGACCGGTGTTCCGGTATCCGAACCTGGGGGTTCATTGCCTACAGGCGGCTCGACGTTATCAATCAACACTTGGGCGTTGTTGGACGGCTCGCTTTCCACGGCATTAACGGGATCATAGGCCGTTACATAATAAACGTATCCGGTTCCCGGTGTAACGCCGATATCCTCCGCCTCTGTCGATACGGAATCCATGATATGGGTGAACTTCGTTTCGGACGCTTCACGACGGTAAATATGATATACCGCGTCGGCGGTTTCAACGCCGGTCCATTGGAGCGATACCGCTCCGCTGTCCGGATTATAGGCAGCGGTTAATCCCGTCGGTGCTGCCGTTACCGTTTGATCCTCCGGTTCTTCTTGTTGTAAGTTGCCCGGAACCGGGAACGATTTCACAGGCATGCCTTGCAACGCTTCCTTCATCACAGCGGCGAACAAGGCCGCCGTTTGGCCGCTACTGCCGTTCAATAGATGGTTCTTATCGGGGTTGTCATACCCCATCCAAACAGCGCCGGTCCATTCCGGCGTATAACCCACAAACCAGACATCGCGGTTTTTACTGCTTCTCAGCCCCGGGATCCCGTGTTGTGTTGTCCCTGTTTTACCGGCAACAGGACGGTCCAACTTTGCCCGTTTCCCGGTACCGTCGTTAACGACGTTTTGCAGCATCGACGTCATGTAATACGCCGTTTGTTCGCTGATGACTCGTTTTGGTTTCGGTGCGTTGTATTTGTATTTTTCCACACCATCGTGGTCGACGATCGATTTGATGGAATACGGCGGGTTATACGAACCGCCATTCGCGAATACGCTGAACGCTCCGGCCATCTCCAGCGTGTTCGTGCCGTAAGTCAGGCCACCAAGAGCAATGGCCAGGTTGCGGTCGTTTTTGTCCATTTTGATGCCCATCGCTTCAGCATATTTGACACCGGTGCCCGCGCCAATCTCGTTAAGCAGCCAAACGGCTGGGATATTCTCCGATTTCGTCAAGGCATCAGTCAGGTTAATCGTCTTGGAGTAACCGTGCAGGTTCGATGGACAGTAATCGCCGAAGCACTGCTTCTCATTGCTGATCTGCGAGTCCGGTGTAAATTTGCCGGATTCCAGTGCCGGTGCATACGATACGATCGGCTTGAAAGACGATCCCGGCTGCCGGCGGCTGTTCAATCGGCTGAAGCCTTTGCGTTCGTAGTCTCGGCCGCCGAGCAGAGCGATCAAGCTGCCATTCTCATGGTTCATGATCACCATGGAAGCCTGCACCTGCTGGTCGTCCTTGCTTTTTTCGAAGAAATCATCGTTTTCGAAGGCTTTCTCCAGCGCTTTCTGCGCTTTTGCATCCATCGTTGTGTAGATTTTGTAGCCACCGCGGTTCAATTCGTCCTCGGTCAGCCCAAATTTGTCCTCAGCTTCTTCCACGACATAGTCCTTGAAAGCAAGGTAGCTTTGGTTTTTCACCGGCGGCTCGTAATCGTAATCTACCGCCTTTGCTTCGTCTCGCTGTTCTGCGGTAATATACCCTTCCTGGAACATGAGATCAAGCACCACCGCGCGCCGTTCTTTGGACAACTCGGGATTCTTCAGCGGATTGTATCGGGATGGTGCCTTCGGCATCGCCGCCAGCGTAGCGATCTCCCACACGTCGAGTTTATTCAAATCACTTTTCCCAAAATAACGAATGGACGCAGCTTTAATGCCATAAACAGTTCCGCCAAAAGGAATCCGGTTCAAGTACAACGTCAGAATTTCATCCTTCGTCTTGTGGCGTTCCAAAGCCATGGCAATCGACATCTCGGTTGCTTTACGGAAGAACGTTTTGTCCGCGCTTAGGAAGATGTTCTTAGCAAGCTGCTGCGTAATCGTACTCCCGCCTTCAACTAAGGAACGGGCTACGATGTCCTTGACCGCCGCCCGGCCGATGGACCACAAATCAACCCCATTATGCTCAAGGAACCGTTTGTCCTCCGTTGCAACGAATGCTTGCTTGAGCAGCTCCGGAATCTGGTCGGCTTCGACGGGCTCGCTTTTGTCGATGGACAATTCGCCCATCAATACCCCGGTGCGGTCATACACCTTCGTCGTTTCATAAACCGTCAGCTTGTCCTCGTTCTGCAGGAGGATTTTCTCACCGCTGACCGTAATGTACATATAGCCTGCAATTGCGCAAAATACCGCAAAAGCAATCGTAAAAAATGAAGTCCACAACACGCGTTTAGCCGTAAGCTTTCTCTTTTTGTGCGCTTTCGGCGTCTTATCCTGTTTGTCCGGCTTGCCGCTTCTTTGCAGCCTTGATGGGCTTTTGCTAGACATGATTTGTTCTGACTCCCTTCCTGCCAGTCTGCTTTGCAAGGTTGTTCAAAAATGAACTTTGGATCACGATGTGAAGCCTTAGAAGACGATTCGGCATCGAATCTTGAATTCATGCACTTAAAATTATCATATCACCGCACGAGCGCGGGTTCGATGACGGATTCGATGACGTGAGAGTGATTTTTTGAACATAACTGAACCTGTTATCATCATCCCGCATAAGCGCCTGGCTTAAAAGTGCCCGGAAAGAAAAGAACAACCTTGGTTCAGGTTGCTCTGTTCTCATCCTATACTCTTAACGTATTGAAATTCAAAAAGTTTCAGCCTGATTTAATCCTCGTTTTGCGATTCCTGCATGAGCGATACATTCCGCTGCGGCTGGAACGTCGAGATCGCGTGCTTGTACACCATTTGCTGGCGGCCGTCGCTGTCGATGACGATCGTGAAATTATCAAATGCCTTAATCGTCCCTCTGATCTGGAAGCCGTTCGTCAAAAATACGGTGACCGGGATGCTCTCTTTCCGTAATTGGTTCAAAAATGTATCCTGGATGTTAATGGTCTTATTCATAGCCGTACCCCCAATAGGAATCAATTAGTGTTTAGAATTATATTCAAGATCAGCGGGAAACTTTCCTGCTATTATAGCATGGGCCGCCGTCAAAATCCCGGAAAAATTTTCACCATCGCCTACATCGATCCACGCGATATCCTTCATGTGACGGAACCAGGAAAGCTGTCTCTTGGCAAAACGGCGCGTATCCCGCTTCAACTTCTCCACCGCAACTTCGAGCGGAACAGCGTCAATCAGATGTTCGACGATTTCTTTATATCCCAGCCCTTGCATGGAAACCGCTTCACGACTGTATCCTCTGCGGAGAAGCCCTTGAACTTCCTCAACCAGACCAAGTCGCAGCATTGCATCAATTCGCCGTTCAATACGGTTATAAAGCATTTGACGGTCCATTGTCAAACCGATCAGGCAAAGCTCATAGGGCGATTGCTTCTGCTGCTTCTCGAGCTGCGACGATAATGTCTCCCCGGTCAGATGGACGACCTCCAGCGCGCGTATCACTCGACGAACATCGTTGGGATGCAGACGGGCCGCAGATTGGGGATCCATGTCCGCTAATTTCGCGTGCAATGCTTCTGCGCCATGAGTATCCGCAAAGGACTGTTGCTGAGCCCGAAAGTCTTCGTCGGCACCGGCTTCCGTAAACTGGTATTCATAGCATACCGATTCAATGTACAGCCCTGTCCCGCCAACAATAAAAGGAAGTTGCCCGCGGCTGGAAATCTCAGGGATCAGCTTGCGGCACCACTCCTGAAATAACGCGACGGAAAAAGGCTCGTCGGGATCCAGCACATCAATAAGATGATGCGGAATGCCGCCCATCTCTTCCTCGGTGATCTTGGCAGTACCGATATCCATTCCCCGGTACACCTGCATGGAATCGCCGGAAATGATTTCGCAAGACAACGCTCGCGCCAGTTCGATGCTGAGCTTCGTTTTGCCAACCGCGGTCGGCCCAAGCAGCACTAGCAGTTTTGGTTTATCGTTTCGGGTCAAGCGAGATCACTCCATATGCAATCTTGGTATGGGAGCGGCTCTTCGCGATAAACCCCAAACGATCGAATTCCCCGCTCCCGCGCTGCTCTTTCAGAACAACGGATTTTCGAGCGACCCGACAAGCCTCCTTCACTGCATCCGGATCAAGGGAATTCGGATTGGCGAACGCCCGTAGCGGTGAAATGGAAGACGATTCCGCGATCGGGTCGCGGAACATCGGGTCGAAGTAGACGATATCTGCGCTTTTGTCGGGCATGGCCCGCAGCGCGTCCAGATGATTCTTATGTACCGGTTCAATGCGCCGCAACGCTTCGTCAAAGGCAGACAGGCCGGAGATATAAAACTTTAACCCTTCATACAACAGGGCCCAGAGGGGCAAAGAATCCTCCAATGCCAGTACTCTCCCCTCAGCCCCTGCTGCAATGGAAAAGACCATTGCGTCAGAACCGAGACCCGCCGTACCGTCGATAATGACGTCGCCGGGAACCACCCCGGCGGCATCTAGCATCGCGTCGTTTTCCCCTTTGAATAGCCGCTTCGCCCGAACATACGCCATACTGGGGTGAAACGTCATCGGTTCACCGCTGGCCCGATGCAGCCGGGCCCCTTGCTCCAGAACAACCAGAATGTCGCTGTCGCCATATCGCTCAGCTAAACGTGGAAGGGACGTCCGGCTGCGTGAGACGTAGGGAATGCCAGCTAAACTTGCTAGTTCCTGCGCCCGACGAACTGTAGCGGGGGTTTCATGGTCTCCCGTAGTAATTAACATGATGAATTCCTCCGTTTGCTGACGTTACATGACCCGCTTGAACAGCTTCTCCAGATCATATGCGGAGAACGAGACGACGATCGGCCGCCCATGCGGGCAGGTGTAGGGTTGTTTGCAGGCAGCCAGCCGGCGGATCAGCGTGTTCGCCTCTTCCGGCGTCAGCTTTTGGTTTGCCTTGATCGACGCCTTGCACGAAACCATCGTGGACGACGCCTCGCGCAGTTTAGCCAGGTCAATAGCCCGCTCGCTAAGCACCCATTCAGCCATCTCCTCGATGATGCTCGCTTCCTCTCCTTGCGGGAACCAATACGGATGCGCCACAACCCGGAAGGTATTGCCGCCGAAATGTTCGAGCACGACCCCAACCTGTTCAAACCAATGCAACCGCTCCTGCAGCTTGGCGCTTTCCGATGGCGTGAATTCCAGCGTAATCGGAATCAACAGCTCTTGCGATGCATCGGCCGGGCGGCCGAATTTTTCATAATAATATTCGTAATTCACGCGTTCGTGTGCGGCGTGCTGGTCTATCAAATACAACCCCTGATCGTTCTGCGCGATCAGATAGGTGCCGTGATGCTGTCCGATCAAGGACAGCTCGGGGAACGCCGGAAGCTCCGGCTCCGCCGCAGGCGAGCCGTACAATGCTTCCGGCATCTCCTGCAGCCGCGCGGCCGGCAGCGGCTGCCGTTCCGCCGCGCCGCCCGCGTAGGCGGCGGCGCCGGATGAGCCAAGCCCGCCCTGCGGCTTGGCTGGGCTTGGCGCGGCGCCGTACGTGCCGGCGCCGGCTGCGCCGCGCTCCCGCAGCGTCAGGCCTTCGGCCGCTGCGGGAGCGCCAAAGGCGGCGGCGCTGCGCTGCGGCGCGCCGCCAATCGGGGCGCCGCCAGCAGGCGCCCCGGCCCAGCCGCGGTCCGGCCCAGCGGACCACGCGCCCGGGTCGCGCTCCGCCCCGCCGTTCCCCGGCGGCCGGAGCGTGCCTTCCGCCGCCGCAGCCGTTTGGCCGGCGACGGAAGCGCCCTCCTCCGCGCCTAGAGGCGGCGCGGGGAAATGGAACTGCTCCTGGATCACGGAGCGGTTCGGGCCTTTCCCGATCGTCTGACGCACGACTTGCGGGATCAACACCTGGCCGTTCAAGACGGCGCGCACACTGTTCTCTACGAAGCCGTTAAGTTCCGGCTCCTTACTGAAGCGCACCTCCAGCTTGGCCGGGTGGACGTTCACGTCGACCAGCGACGGGTGCATATCCAGCATCAACACCACCAGCGGATAACGGTTGATCGGAAGGAGCGTATGATACGCGCGCAAGATAGCCTGATGCAGCCCTTGATTGCGGATGTAACGCCCGTTGACGATCGTCGACATGCCGCCGCGGTTGGAACGGGCCAAATCGGGACGGCCGATAAATCCCGTAATCCGGTAATCCAAATCCTCCGCTTCGATGGCCACCATCCCTTTGGAGGCGTTCACGCCATAAATGGCCGCGATGACTTGCAATAGATCACCGCCTCCTGGGCTTTGCAGCAGCGTGTTTCCGTTATGCCGCAGGGCAAAGGCGATCTCGGGATGCGCGAGCGCCTGCCGATACATCACGTCCGAGATATGTCCCAACTCGGTTTGGATCGTCTTCATATACTTCAGCCTTGCCGGCGTGTTGTAAAATAATTCCTTCACCGCGATATCCGTACCTTGCGGAGCGGCGATATCTTCGTTCAGCTTCAGCGAGCCGCCTTCGATTTCGATCACCCGACCGAGCCCCGTATCGTTGCTTGAGGATACGAGTCGGACCTTCGCGACGGCCGCGATACTCGGCAAGGCTTCGCCGCGGAATCCAAGGCTGCGGATCTGGAACAAGTCGCGGCCGGAGGTGATTTTACTGGTCGCATGGCGGTAAAAGGCCGTTTCGCAGTCGTCCGGTTCAATACCGGAGCCGTTATCGGTAACGCGGATGAGCTGGAGGCCCCCCTCTTCGACGGCGACTTCGATTTTGGTTGCTCCTGCGTCAATTGCGTTCTCCACCAATTCCTTAACCACCGACGCCGGGCGTTCCACCACTTCCCCGGCAGCAATCTGGTTGGCAATATGCTCGTCCAAAATTGCGATTTTTGCCATTGCTATCCCTCCCGTAGCTGTAGACCCTACGCTTGATTACTTTAAATCCCCTACTCCGCCTACCGCAGCTCTAACGCTGATGAGCAACGCTATTCAGGTAAAATCCGACATTTACAATCGCTAACGACGCTGAGCAACGCTATTTCCATCAAAATGCCGGTTTTCGGCCCTAAAACGTGCTAATAAGCATCGTGGTAAGCGTTAAAATGACAACACCGCGATTTAGGCCCACTTAAGGCTTCTCCCAAGCGTTAGCGTTTGAGGAAGGGTTTGTTCGTGCCCTCAGCGTTAGCGCTCGAGGAAGGGTTTGTTCGTGCCCTCGGCGTTAGCGTTTGAGGAAAGGCTTGTCATTTAGCCTTGTCCTTGCCTTGTCCTTGCCTTGTCCTTGCCTTGTCCTTGCCTTGTCCTTGCCTGGGCCTGGCCTCGGGTATCCCGCCAGCCTCCCCGTCTGCCCTACAAATCCTTCGCCTTCATCTTCAGATCATTCACCAACTGCATCGCTTGCAGCGGCGTCATGTTCATCAAATCGGCGTTTTTGATCAGGTTGACGAGCGTCCTCATACCCGGATCCTCGGCCACCGGAGTGGCCGGCTTTGCTTGAAGCGATGGTTCCTCATCGCCAAAAATCGAAAGCTGCACCACCGGCCCGCCTTCGCGGTCAAGCGGCTCCGTCAGAGCTTCCGCAACCGCGGCAGCTTCCGTAGAAGCCACCGCCTCCGTCATCGCCGCTGCTACAGCCGTTTCTTGCACAGCCCGAGCGGCGTCTTCTTTCGCCTGCGGCTCAGCCGCCAGTCGTGCGATAGCCACCGCCGTACCCGTGCCAGCCAACTGCGGAGCTTTCTCCTCGAGTCCCTTCAGCAGCCCATAAGCCCGGCCGATGATCTCCTCAGGCAAGCCGGCCAGCCGCGCGCAATAAATGCCGTAACTGGTGTCAGCCGCGCCGGGGATCAACTTGCGCAAGAAATGAACCTTGTCGCCGCTCTCCTGCACCGCCATGCTGTAATTGCTAAGCCCAGTCAAACTGTGCTCCAAATGAGCGAGCTCATGGAAGTGCGTGGATACCAGCGCCTTGCAGCCGATTCGGTCGTGGACATATTCGATCACCGCTTGCGCGATCGCCATCCCTTCGCTGGTGGACGTGCCTCGGCCCAACTCATCGATAATGATCAAGCTGCGAGGAGTGGCTTTCTCCGTCATAACCTGAATATCAGCCATCTCCACCATAAAGGTGCTTTGTCCGCCAATCAGATCGTCCGCCGCGCCAATCCGCGTAAATATGCGGTCGACCAACGGGATTTCCGCCTTGGCCGCCGGCACGAAACAGCCGATTTGCGCCAGGATCGAAATGAGGGCGACCTGCCGCATGTACGTGCTCTTCCCGGCCATGTTAGGCCCCGTAATCAGCAAAATGCTGGCCTCATCCTTGCGAAGCGCTGTGCCGTTGGCGATAAATGCCGTATCTTTCATCACGGACTCCACCACCGGATGCCGACCTTGCTCCACGACGAGGTCGTAGCCGTCGGTCAACTTCGGCTTCACAAAGCCATTGTCTGACGCCACGGCCGCCATCGAGCGCAGCACGTCGATTTCGGCGATTTGTTCGGCTAGCTTCTGCAAGCGAGGGATGTCCGCAGCGATCCGTTCGCGTAGTTCATTAAACAACGCGTACTCCAGATCAACCATCTTCTCTTCGGCTTCAAGAATGAGCGTTTCCTTCTCCTTCAACTCCGGCGTGACGAAACGTTCGGCATTCGCCAGCGTTTGCTTCCGCTCATACCTTCCTTCCGGCAAAGAGGCCAAATTCGATCGCGTAACCTCGATATAGTATCCGAACACCTTGTTGTAGCCGATCTTCAGCGATTTAATCCCAGTCGCCTGACGTTCGGCCGCTTCCAGCTCGGCAATCCATCGCTTGCCGTTCACCCCGGCCTCGCGCAGCTCGTCCAGTCGTTCATGAAATCCGGTCTTGATGATCCCTCCATCCCGCACCGAAACCGGAGGTTCGTCGGCAATCGCCGTATCGATCATCCCGGCTAGATCCTCGCACTCGTCCATCGCAGAGGCGATCCGCCGCAACGTCGATGATGCCGATCCACCGCAAAGATCTTTGATCGCCGGCACCTGGCGCAGCGAGGTCTTCAGCGCAACCAGATCACGTCCATTGGCATTGCCAAAAGCGACGCGGCCCACCAGCCGCTCCAAATCGTAAATATCCTGAAGCGCCCCGCGTAAATCCTCACGCAGTATAAAGGCGCTATGCAGGTGCTCTACCGCTTCCAAGCGTTCCTCGATCCGAGTCTTTTGCAATAAGGGCTTGTCAATCCAGCGACGCAGCAATCTGGACCCCATCGAGGTCTCTGTACGGTCAAGCAGCCACAGGAGCGAACCTTTCTTCGAACGCTCGCGGACCGTTTCAACCAATTCCAGGTTACGCCGCGTAAACGGGTCCAAAATCATAAAATGCTCGGGCTCGTAGGCTGATATTTTTGTCAGCTGACCGAGCGAACGTTTTTGTGTTTCGCTTAAATAGCCGACAAGCAGCGAGATATTGTCGCGCCGTTCCGACTCCAGACGGATCCATTCCGCTTCGCCGAACTGTGTGCGCGCCGTCTCCTCCTTCGCTTTAGCCCATGGCGTATACACCACCGGCTTACCAAGCGGAGCGGCTTGTCCGGCAATCCAATCCAATAACTCCGGATCCCCAATAACCTCCGCCGGGTCATACAAGCCGATTTCGTCGCGCAGCCACTCCTTGTTCGACGGCGCCGAAGTCGCGTACAGCTCCCCGGTGGACAAGTCGCAGGCAGCCAGAGCCATCAACCCCTGCCGTTCGGTGACGGATACGATGTAGTTGTTCGTCCGTTCACCGATCGTCTTCCCTTCCATAATGGTCCCGGGCGTAATCACTCGGACGATTTCGCGTTTGACCATGCCTTTGGTCTGGGAAGGGTCTTCCATCTGCTCGCAGATCGCCACTTTATACCCTTTTTCGATCAGACGGTGAATATAGTTGTCTGCCGAGTGGTAGGGAACGCCGCACATCGGAATCTTCTCCTCAGCGCCCCCGTCTCGCCCGGTCAGTGTAATCTCAAGCTCTTTGGCGGCCAGGATTGCATCCTCGAAGAACATTTCATAGAAATCGCCCAGCCGGAAAAACAGAAACGCGTCCTGCGCTTCCGCCTTGATTCGTAAATACTGCTCAATCATCGGCGTATAGGTAGCCATGATTCCCCTCCATTTACCCTGCGCTGTCAGTCTTTCATAGAATCTTATTATACCAGAAAAGGGCAGTGGGGTTATGTAGGATTTTGCAATTTCCAAGCGGTGCGAATATCCGCAGTTTCATCCCAAGCACGGCCGGACTGAATGACTTTAAGCAGCGGGGCGACATAACCTTCGTAGCGAGCATAATCAGGAACGCTTTGGATATCCGTCAACAAGCGGGGTAGCGCTGCCCGAAGCGGTTTTTTTCTGCCGGCATAAAACGCGGTCCAGATCTCCTCCTTCTCCAGCGGTCTAGCGGTGAGGCCTTCCGCGTTGTCTATGATCAGACTAGCTAATGCCACTACGCCTTTGGTCACGAGCGGAGAAACCAGGAAACTAGGCAACGTACGATATTCAAAACCACCGTATTCCTTAAGGCGGAAATCGCCGAGAAAACCGTATTTCGGGCGACGAGGTTTACTTCGGGCGTCTTCCAGCACGGCTAGCGGCAGTGCCAGATAGTTGTCGAGCGCCCGCAATAGTTCCGGCGTCAACCCCACTCCGCTGAAATGCAAATGTCCGCCCAGCGGAAAACCGCGCTGCGGCATAGCTCCGGCCTGCCAAATCAGCCCCCGGTCTTCGATGGCCTCGCGGGCTTCGCGAAACGCGTGCAGCAAATGAACGACGACTTCGCGCGGCTCCTTGCCTGGACGAGGCCGCAACTCGGCAAGTGGAAACAAGCGTTGTCCGCGGTAACGCAGCACATCGCATCCCGCTTCTCCGTGAAATTGCAAATAACGGGAAGCCGGGACGACTTTTCCGTGTGTCGGATCGAACAACAAAAACTCCGGGTCCATCCCGATCAGCCGCTCCGCCGCCGTTTCCCGGAGCCCTTCCTGTTCTTCCAAAGTATCTCGCATGGCACGGGCGATTCCGGCGGCAGCGGTACTTCCAGCTTCAGCGGAGGGAATGATCGAATCCACCGTAAACCGACCTTCCTCCCCGGCCGAAATCACCACTTCGCCAAAATCGAGCCCAACAGCATATAATGCGCGGATAGCCGTGCTTGCCAAGCGTTTATGCAACGGTGAGTCCAGAGCCGGCAGTTCACCCAGCAGCGGCAGCGCCTGCCCGGATTTTCCGAGCGGTCGAATTTCCCATACCCGCAAGTGGAATCCGGTAACGGCAAAACGTCGTGTGTAGGATGCCCTCTTGCTTCTGACTTCAGGAACGAGACGTTCCGGTTCCGTCGTCTTCAGTCCGGCCGTTTCGAGACGCCGCCGCCAGTCTCCAAGCGTGACTTTTGGCCGCCCCAGCACGATCTCTTGTACCCGTTCGCCCCAATAAGCTTCCTCTGGTCCGTAATAGATCCACTCCGAACCGTTAACGATGGGTTTCGATGCCGGTCCTTTCAACACCCGATAGGGGCCGCCTAAGCGCCCTAACGCCTGTAACAAGCGCCCTTTGAACGTACCGGAACCCAGCCGGATTTTTAGCACAAGATGCTCATCCTTCACCACCGATTCATCCCCCGTCTGATTTGGAAGTGATTCGAAAAATAAAAACAAAAAGAGGGCAGCCGCCCTCTTCGACGACGCCCCTGCCGCATATGCTACAGTGTAGCCTGAAACCTTTGGTGCTTACCCATCTGCCTTCTTGCTTCCAACACGAATCACAGTTCGTCGTCGAGGAGATCCGGATCCAAATCTTCATAATCGCCGAGCTCGGAGCCAAAATCGTAATCCTTATCTTCGATGCCGCTGTTTGGCACCACAAGGACATTCAACTTCGTTTCGGCAACCAATTCTACCGCGAATTCGCGTTCCACCCGAATGGATACGCGCCCGTCACCCGAGACGGTGGCTTCGACGGTACTAGGTTCCTGTGTGGCTTCTGCGGATACTTCTACCGTCGACGAACGGTGTCTGGAATCCAAGTAGCTCAGCGGGACATTCTCAACGTAAGATACCGTTTCTTTGGCGACCTCGGTCTGCGAGTTCTTGTCGTACGAATACCAGATGTTAATATCGTAAGTACCAATAACTTCAATTCCGTCTCCCGCAGCGACCGCTTCGTACTGGTGGTTGATGATCCAGGCCCCCAGGATGCTCGACGGTTTATGAGGGGGAGTCACGGTATGTGTTACGGTAGAGAACTTACGACCTTTTCCGCAGATCGCTT
>RCUU01000020.1_pt1 | contig 80280 bp, 57 predicted proteins | sample 2166211 | NCBI WGS metagenome assembly RCUU01 (sample SAMN09932620, study PRJNA488358) | compost metagenome | feature: garden; material: soil; isolation source: compost soil in phenylacetic acid-enriched culture | place: Germany: Experimental Botanical Garden Goettingen | collected 2016-01-27
GCACCTTACGCACCTTCGTCTATCCACAAAAATCGTGCCTTTGGGTTTGGGGAACTACATGATGACTAAGCCGCTCCACCTTCCAATCAGAACGACAGAAATCCAACCGTTGTTATATGGTTCCGCTTACATGGTGGACTTATAATGAACCCCAAGAGGTGATACGGTGCTTACCAAACTTGCAAAATACCGCTGGCAGTATCTTATGGTTCTGCCCGCTGTCGTCTTACTGTTCCTGTTCAGCTATGTGCCGATGGCGGGCATCCAGGTGGCGTTTAAGGAGTTTCAAATCGGCACGACGATATGGAACAGCCCTTGGGTGGGGCTAGAGAATTTTGCGTTTCTGCAGGACGATCAATTTTGGCTGGTGGTGCGGAACACGGTGTACATCGCCGTCCTGAAATTCGTGTTCGGGTTTCCGGCGCCCATCCTGCTGGCGCTGTTGATCAACGAGCTGCGGCATAACGGCTTCAAGCGGTTCGTCCAATCCGTCAGCTATTTGCCGCATTTTTTCTCCTGGATCGTCGTTGCGTACATTTTGCAGTCCTTCCTGACGCTGGATGGCGGACTGGTGAACCAGCTGATCGCGAACCTGGGCGGCGACCCGGTCTTCTTCCTGGGATCGACGCAGTGGTTCCGCCCGATGATCGTCACAAGCAGTTTATGGAAAGAAGTCGGATGGAACACGATTCTATACTTGGCCGCCATTACGACCATCGATCCGCAGCTGTATGAGGCGGCCAAGGTGGAGGGAGCGGGGAAATGGGCGCAGATGCGGCACATTACGCTGCCGGGAATGATGCCCACCATTTCGATCGTGCTGATCCTCAGCATGCCAAGCTTGATCGCCGTTGGGATGGATCAGATCTACCCGCTGATGAATCCGGCCAACCAGCCGGTCGCGGACGTGCTGGATACGTACATTTTGCGAAGCGGCTTGCAGCAGGGGTATTTCGGGATGGCGACCGCCGTCGGGATGTTATCCTCTTTGCTAAGCCTGATCCTGGTGATCGGCACGAACCAGCTGTCCAGAAAAGCTAACGGAGAGGGGCTGTGGTAAACGATGCAAACTTCCAAGGGCGAAAAAATCAGCCAAGCCGTCATCGTCTTCCTGATGCTGCTCCTGTGCGCTTCGGTCATCTACCCCTTCATGTATATGCTGTCGATTTCGCTCAACGTTGGCAGCGACGCAGCCAAAGGCGGGGTGTATCTGTGGCCTAGGCAGTTCACCTGGGCGAATTACGAGATCGTATTGGGCAACGTCGTCATTCGGCATGCCTACCTGATCACGATCACCCGAACCCTTATCGGTACGTTGGCCGGACTGTTAGTGACGCTGCTTGCCGCATTTGGACTGTCCTACGAGCGAATGCCGCTTCGGGGCGTCCTGTTGACCTATGTGCTGATCACGATGTTGTTCAGCGGCGGGTTGATCCCGTTTTACATCCAGCTGAACGAGCTGCATTTGCTAAACACGTTTTGGGTCTATATCGTCCCCGGGGCGTTTTCAGCCTGGAACATGTTCGTCATGCTGAAGTTCATTCAGGGTATTCCGGCCGCGCTTGTGGAATCCGCGGAGATCGACGGAGCTAATCCGATCCGCGTGCTGTTGTCGGTCATCTTGCCGTTATCGAAGCCGATGTTGGCCGCACTCGCCTTGTTTACGGCCGTCGGCCATTGGAACGACTGGTTTGCAGGGGCGTTTTTCGTCACGGACCAAAACCTGATTCCGGTGCAAACCTTTCTCCAGCAGCTATTGTCGGCACAAAATATCTCGACGGTGCTAGGCTCGAACAACAACATCGAATCGCTTGCCCGCGGCACCCAGCTGTCCAACGTGACGCTGATGTCGATCAAGATGGCGACCGTGATGGTCAGCGCGATTCCGATCCTTTGTGTTTATCCGTTTTTGCAGAAGTATTTCGTTAAGGGAGTACTCATCGGCTCCGTCAAGGGGTGATGTTACCTCATAAACATCAGGGATCGGCAGAATCAAGCAACTGGATGAAATCTCACACGTTGAATCAAAAAAATGAAGGGGGAAACGATGTTGAATTCACGGAAAACTTGGATTCGAAGATGGATGGCAGCCACGCTTGCGGCGTTCATGATTGCCTTGGCAGCTTGTTCCGGCGGCGGGGGAAACGGAGGCGGCGCAGAAACCAACAGCTCCGAAGGCGGGAATGCCGCAACAAGCGAAGACACCTCGACTTTTAAGCTATGGCTCGGCTGGACCGCCATGATCAACAACAACAGCATGGTGCAAAATTACTGGCGCGAGCATGAGCCGTTCATCGATCTTCAGTTGGAATCAACGCAGGGCGATGCCATGACGGCGCTTAACCTGAAGCTGAACACGGGCGGCTTCGAGGATGCGGCGATCTTCGGCCGCGGTGATATCGTCGATAACGCCATGATCCGCTCCAATACGATCCTGCCTCTGGAGCAATACTTCGACATGCCGGACAAATATCCAGGCCTTGCCTCGATTCCGAAGGAATATCTGGAGCCCATGAAGGATGAGGAGGGTCATATCTGGTCGATTCCGACTTGGTTTGACCAGCATCCGGAAGATCCATGGCCGGGGTGGGCCTCCGGTGGCTGGTTCGTTCGCACTGATGTCCTGGAGAAGACCGGCATGACGATGGACGATCTAAAAACGCTGGACGGCGTGGAGAAATATTTGAAGCTCGCTGCCGAGCAAAAGGATGCGAACGGCAACAAGCTGATCCCGCTTAGCTTCCTGTCTGAGGCCAGCGACGAGAACGTCATCCTGAGCACCTTCGGCGTGACCACGACAGCGGCCGGCGGCGTCATCCCTGTGGAGAAGAAAGGCGGCGAGTACGTCTTTATCTACGACGACCCGCAGTACAAGGCGGCTTATCAATGGATGAACCGGATGTACCGCGAAGGTCTCTTGGACCATGAAGTGATGACCGACAAGAAGGAACGCTACAAGGAAAAAAACAAAACCGGGCGCATTGCGATGAATACCGGCGGTTTCTTTAATATGGACGCCCAGCTGTGGGAAGTCCTCGACGGTCCGACGGAGCCGGCCTGGTATTATGAGACGATTCCGTATCCTCAGGTCGAGGGCGTAAGCCAGCTCGGGTATAACCAGATTATCAATCCGTTCCCGGGAAATGACGTCTACATTAGCAAAAAGTCGAAAAACCTGGACGCCATCCTCAAGTTCTTCGATTACACCCTGCAGCCGAAACCGGAGCAGCAGCAAGTGGTTAACGAAGGTCCGGCCGGCGTGTTCTGGGACTGGGTTGACGGTCCGCTGGGCAAGTGGGAGTACACGGACGCAGAATACCAGACCCTGCACGACTCGGGAGATCAGGCGAAGAAGGTCAGCACCACGCCAGAACTATATATGACTTCCTCCTACAGCAACGAATGGTACCCGTGGTGGAACTACAATTTGACCGAGCCAAAGGGCCGTCTGAAGACGATCGATTTCACCGAGAAAATCGGCAAAATGGGCACGATCCGCGTCGCGGAGCCGTATGACCGGGTCAAGGCGAAGGCGGGAGGCTTATGGGAGAAATATTTGCCGGAGCTGGATGCCGTCAAAACCGAATATAAAGCCAAGCTGATCATGGCCAAGGACGAAGCCGCTTTCGAAGAGGCATGGAACGAGTTCCAGGCCGCGTTGGAGAAACGTGCTCACTGGAGCGAGCTGAAGACCGAATGGCAGGAACAGCTGAAGGCCGAGGAACAAAACGGCTAACACCAGGCGTTATGCAGCGGTGTCGACCGCTCTGAAACAAGGTTGCCCCGATCTTTACAAGGATCGGGGGCAGCCCTGTTTTTGCTGTTATGAGGGTTCTGAAGAATAACTGCCTACATGCAGTTATTTCTCTGCCCGGCCCAAAGAGGTCGTTACTTCTCTGAATTCGTGTAAGCAGCGGCAAAGTAAAAGGTCCACTCTTGATATAAGGGGAAGGAGCAGCAAGCGTGAGAGTATGGCTGGAGAACCGCGTAATCCGCTTTACCCGGGGGATGAACCTCCGAAGGAAAATCTTCGTCATGTACGGCCTGATTTTGCTGGTGCCCAGCTTGATCCTCGGCGGCATCACAATGGGAGTGGTTGTGCGCAGCTTTCACGAAAATTACGTGGCGACCGTTGACGAATCGATCAAGCAGACCGCAATCAACGTTGATTACAGCAAGAAAAGCTACGACCTGCTGGCGATTCGCACGGCGACCGATAGTGAGCTGATCGCCCGGCTTGGGCGGGAATATGCGGACATGACGCAGATTATTGATACCGTCGATTATCTGGATCGCAATTTCATGCTGACGAGTAAATATCTGCCGGGGATCATAGATTTTCGCATTTATCATACCAACGATACCTTGGTGGAGGACGGACGGCTCTTGTGGCGGCCGCAGCATCGGCTTCTGTCCGGACTGGACGAATGGGACTGGTACGAGAAGACGATGGCTTCCTCTACGCTCCTGTTCTGGAGCACGGCGCCGGAACATCCCGGCCGGATCGTGTTGACGAGCAAAATTTTAAACAGCGCTGGGGAGCCGCTTGGCATGGTGTATATCTTGCTGGACTATAACGTTGTGTTCGGCAATTTGCTGAAGCACCCTTTTGCCGAGGACGGAAGTTTGTACATTGTGGATGACGAAAAACGCATATTGGCCACGACCGAACAGGACAAGATCGGCCGCCGCGTCCTGACGTCGAGCTGGCCGGAGGGGGACGATGGGATCGAGGGCAGGAGGAGTGGAGAGATCGACGAGGAGGATCCGGCCGCAGCCGCCGTTTATGACCTGACCGGGACCAAGCAGCTCGTAACGCTTGAACCTCTCACCTCCGGTTGGTATGTCGTCGCCTTAACGCAGATGAAGTATATGGACGGCAGGAGCATCACCCTGTTGGCGTTGATCGCCGGGACGGCGATCCTCCTGCTGGTGCTCTCCATGTTCCTGATTACGACGATTATCAATAACGTCGTCCGGCGTATCCGACGGCTGGGGCATCGGATGTACGATCTATCGCGCGGCGAATTCGACGTAACGATCCGTAACAAGGTGCAGGATGAACTTGGCGATCTGGAGCTGATGTTCAATTCCATGTCGGAGCGGCTCGGAGGTTTGGTTGAAGACATCCGAACCTCGAGTTTGCTGGAGAGGGAGCAAGCTTTTAAGGCGATGCAGGCGCAGATCAATCCGCATTTTATCTACAATTCCTTGAGTCTGCTCCGCTGGCGTGCGCTGGACGCGCAAGACGAAGAGCAGGTCCGTATCATTGACGCGTTGAGTACCTTCTACCGACAGACGTTAAACAACCAGGTCGCGGTGATTCCGATTCGCGAGGAATTGGAGCATGTGAAGGCGTATCTGGAGGTACAGCAGCTGCGGTATCCGGAGCGGGTCCGGCTCGAATGGGACATCGAGGAGCAGGTACTCTCCTTGTATACGCTAAAAACCTTGCTTCAACCGATCGTAGAGAACTGTTACGCACATGGGGCCATAACACGAAGAGGGGATGGGGCAATTCGCATCGCCGTATGGCGGAACGGCGACAGCGTTGCCATGTCGGTGGTCGATAACGGTCAAGGAATCGCGCCGGAGGTGCTGGCCGCGTTGGAGGCAGGGACTTACCTTGGCAGCGGGAACGGGTTCGGGACGGCGAACATCCGGGAGCGGTTGGCGTTATATTTTGGCGAGGAAGCGGCATTGAAGTTGGACAGTGAGGCGGGAGACTGGACGCGGGCAACGATCCGGTTTCCAGCATGTACCGAGCCGCCCATCATCCGAAGAAGGGGCTGAGAAGACATGGAATTGCTGAAGGTACTGATCGTGGATGACGAGCCATCAAACATTCAGGGTTTGGTGCGCTACATCCAGTGGCGGGAGCTCGGGTATGAGGAGCCGCAGACGGGAGAATCGGGCGAGGAGGCCTTGGACGCGATTCGCCAAACGGCATTTGACGTCCTGATTTCCGACGTCGCCATGCCCGGCATGAACGGCATCGAGCTGGTTGCCCGGGCGAAAGAGCTGCTTCCCCGGCTTCAAGTGCTGATGATCAGCGGATATAACGAATTCGAGTTCGTACAGGACGCCATCCATGTCGGGGCGCAGGGGTACGTGCTCAAGCCATTGAAGCTGGAAGAAGTGTCAAACCGTTTAACGACGATGCGGGAAACGTTGGAGAACATGCGCAGGCTGGCCGAGCAGACTGAGGATTTGAAGCGAAAAGTGTCCGGCAGCCAGCGCCTGGTCCGGGAACGCGTCCTCAGCGATCTGCTGGCTGGACTTGTCCCCGGGGAAGATATGGAAGCTTCCTGGGACGGCTTGATGGAGCTGCCTGCGGCGGTTCGTGAATTACGCCTGTTTGTGTTCAGTCTGGACCACTTCTTGTCGTTGAAACAACGGGCCGAGGAGCGGGTCGTGCTGTCGGCCTTGTTCCGCCAGACGGTCGACGTCGCCTTGTCCGGGTTCGGTTCAGTTTGGCTGGCGCAAACGTCTCCCGATGAAATCGCCGCTTTACAGCTGGACCCGTCGGCAGAGGACAAAGCGCGGATCGAGAAGCAGCTGAGGTTCGTTCAGGTTATTTTGCAGGAGCAGCATGACTCGACCGTAACGATAGGCTGCAGTCCGACGGTAAGCCACTGGAAGGAACTTCCCGATCGCTATAAGGAGATCAGGTTCCGTATGGCCCAGGCTCGCTTGATTGCGGATGGGCAAATCGTGAGAGGAGAAACGCCGGATGCCGGCGCGTTCGATGATTACCGTCTACGGGAGCAGTGGATTCCGGAAGCCATCCGGCAAATGGAGGGGGGAGATGCTGCCGCCGTCCGGGAAAAGATGAACCGGGTAATTGACCTGCTGTCAGGACAGCCTTCTTTTTCCTACGTACAGGCCATCGGCATGAGCTTCCTCAGCGAGTTGATCCGAACGCTTCGGCGGGGCGGCGAGGCAGACCAGGAAACGAATATCGTGCTTTGGCGCCAAATGCTGGATTGCAGCAGCGCGGAACAAATCATCGAATTTCTGATGGAGTGCGTGGATCGGTATATGACGGTGGAGGCGCAGGAACGGATGAACCAGCAGCGCCATTTGATCCGGAAGGTAGCCGCGTTTATCGACGAACGGGTGCAGGACAACTGGACGGTTAAACAGCTTGGCGAGCGGTTCAATTTGAACGCCAGCTATTTGAGCGTGTTGTTCAAGAAGGAAATGGGCAAGACGATTTCGGAATACGTCCAGGAAACCCGCATTCGGCAAGCGAAAGAACTGCTGTGCGACCCGAGCATCAAGGTTTACGAGGTGGCCGATCGCGTAGGCATCCAGACCTCGGCGTATTTTACGTACTTGTTTAAGAAGCTGGTCGGCTGCACGCCTCAGGAATACCGGGATTACCGGTGATCCCAAAAAAGTCATTTCCCGTTATCGATCGGAACATCGCTCTATAGAACCCTCTGGAGTTCGATCTTATAATGAGGGCGAATAGGCGGAGAAGGAGTGGAGTTGGATGACCATGGATGGATCGATCTCGGCAAAAGTCCGCTTTGCGGCGGATTCGGATACGCAATTGCGTTTGGAGAACGGGCTCGCCCAATTAACCTTTGATCTGGCAGTAGGCGAATTCGCGTTTAGCTGCCGCGGCGCATGTAGCTGGAGCGGGATCCATAGCGCATTCCGGTGGCAGGGCCGGGAATACCATACCGGTATGTACGAGAGCCATCAGGCGTACGGGGAGCCGAAGGAGCTGAACGATCGTTTCGGCCAAGGTGTTCAGGTTGTGGTTCGGCATGAAAAACCCGGATTGCCGGAGGTAGAACAACATTTTTATCTTTATGAGCAGCAGCCGTTCTTTTTGATCCGGGTCGTTGTGGTCGGCGAGGACGATATGAAGCTGAACCGGATTGCGGTGATGAAGTCCGCTAAGCTGGAGATCGAAAAAGACTCTGGTAACGGGCTATTCGGGGAGGACCAGCTGCATGCCCTTCGCATCCCTTACGACAACGATAAATGGGTACGCTACATCGCCAAGGCGCTGCCTTGGGAGACGGAAAGCTACGAAGCGGCAGTACTCTTCTATCCGGGGAGCCGACAGGGGTTCGTGACCGGTTCAGTATCCCATGACGTGTGGAAGACCGGCATCCGAATTCGAAGCGAACAACCTGACAAGCTGGACGACTTCGAGCTGTATGCCGGGGCGACAAGCGAGATGACGCGCGATACGCAGCCGCACGGTTATGTTCACGGCCCCCGGGTCGCATCCCCGCTCGTATTCGCCGGGTATTACGACGACTACCGCGAGGGGTTGGAGGCGTACGGCCGAGCCAACGCGGCGGTCGAACCACCGCTGAAATGGGAGGGCGGCGTGCCTTTTGGCTGGAACAGCTGGTCGGCGGCGATGAGCACGTTGGATTACGAGTTGTATGTATCGACGAGTGATTTTTTGAAACGCGAGGTACAGCCTTTGGGGTTTGAGAGCGACGGTGCGCTTTATATCAATTTCGACGCGTTCTGGGACCGGCTGACGGCGGAGGAAATGGCCGATGCGTTGCGACGGGTGCGGGCAAACGGGCACAAGCCGGGCACGTATTGGACGCCCTTTGCATTCTGGGGCGGACCGGAGCAATTCGGCCGCGAAGTGGAGGGTACGGACGGCAAGTATACCTATGGCGAGATTCTGCTCCGCGACGCGGAGGGGGAGATCGTGGCGGACATCGCCGGCGGTCTGGCGATCGATCCGACACATCCCGGGGCTTTGCGGCGCATCGACTGGTTTACGGAGAAGGTGATCCGCGAAGGCTTCGAATACATCAAGCTGGACTTCATGGCGCATGGGGCGCTGGAAGGGAAGCATGATGACCCGGCCATCACGACCGGAATCGCCGCATACCGCCACGGCTTATCTTATTTGGCAGCGAAGCTGTCGCCGGAGGCGGCGGGACGGCCGTTCTTCATCAATCTGTCGATCGCGCCGCTCTTTCCGTACGCCTTTGCTCACAGCCGCCGCATTTCCTGCGACGTGTTCGGACAAATCGGCGATACCGAATATTTGCTGAATTCGCTGACCTATGGCTGGTGGATGAACGATTCGCTTTATCGTTTCAACGACCCGGACCACACGGTGCTGTACAAAAGCTTTAACCAGGAAGCAACAGGCTACCAGGAAGGGCGGAGCCGGTTGACAGCGGCGACCCTCGCCGGAACGTTACTGCTGCTTGGCGACGACTTCCGTAAGGAAGCGGCGGCGGAGCGCGCCAGAGCCTGGCTCGGCAACCGTGCGGTGATGGACGTGGCGCGCATGGGACGAACTTTCCGGCCGTTGGAGTGGGGGTTCGGCGACCGGGCGGCGGATGTGTTTGTGTTGGAGGCTCCCGGCGTTGCGTTGTATATCGCGGTATTTAACTTTGACGGGAAGTCAGCAGCACGGAAGACCGTATCTCTGGCGCGGGCGGGGCTTGATCCGAACGCGCGATATCAGATGGTTGATTTGTGGGAAGGTACAGAGCAAGAAACCGTGGGCGAACTGGTAGTAGACCTGGAGCCGGCGGAAGCCAAACTATTTAAACTCAGCGGACGGTGATCAGAACATGGCTATTTGGGTAGATGAACTAAACCGATTATTCGCCTTACAAACGAATGGCAGCTCCTATGTGTTTGGCTTAAACGAGAAGGGGCGGCTCCAGCATTTGTACTGGGGAGCGCCTATTGATCCGTCGGAGGCGTTGCCGCTGCTCGGGACGCGGGGGCACAGCTCCTTCGACGCGGAAATCGAACGGGAAGCGGAGGAGTACAGCTTCTGGGGCGGCGTCGGGTATGTCGAGCCGTCGCTGAAAGTGACTTGGCCCGACGGGGTGCGTGACTTCTGTCCGCAATATACCGGGTATCTGGTGGATCGGCAGAGCGGGAAAGAAACGCTGACCCTCACGTTTCGGGACGAAGTGTACCCGTTGGAGGTCCGTTTGAGCTACGCGGCGATTTCCGAGCACGACGTGCTGGAACGATCTGTTAGCTTCGTGAATTTAGGCGACGCGCCGGTGCTGCTGGAGACGATCCAGTCGGCAGCCTGGACGATGCCGGTGTTACGGGACTATCGGTTCACGTATGTGACCGGCAAATGGGCAGGCGAATTTCAACTGCGTCGTACCTTCCTATCCGAGGGAAAAAAAGTGCTGGAATCGCGGCGCGGCTTTACCGACGGCCATGCCAATCCATGGTTTGCCGTCGAGGATGGGACGGCGACGGAGGAACGAGGCGACGTCTGGTTTGGGGCACTGGCGTGGAGCGGCAACTGGAAGATCGTCGCTGAACAAACCGCGTTTGGTCACGTTCGCGTGACCGGCGGCATCCACGACTTCGACAGCACGTGGCAGCTTGGCCCCGGTGAATCGTTCGAGGCACCTGCATTCATCGGTGGTTACAGCACCGCCGGGTTCGGCGGGATGAGCCGGCAGTTGCACCGCTATCAGCACGATGATGTGTTGCCGAGCCGGGAGCCGCGCAAGGTGCTGTACAACTCTTGGGAAGCGACGTATTTCGATGTGAACGCGCAGGACCAAATGGCCCTGGCGGAACGCGCGGCCAAGCTGGGTGTCGAGCTGTTCGTCGTTGACGACGGCTGGTTCGGGGCGCGTAACCACGACCGCGCCGGACTCGGCGATTGGGTCGTCAACCGGGAGAAGTTCCCGAACGGGCTTGGCGAACTGATCGAACGGGTGCATGAACTTGGCATGGAGTTCGGGATCTGGGTGGAGCCCGAAGCGGTGAATCCGGACAGCGACTTGTACCGGAGCCATCCGGATTGGGTGTATCATTTTCCGACTCGAGGCCGGACGGAGCTGCGCAATCAGCTACTCTTAAACATCTCCAAGCCGGAGGTGAAAAGCTATATCCTGGAGTTCATGACCGACCTGCTTAGTCAGCATCAGATCAAGTTCATCAAATGGGACATGAACCGGACGGTGACCGAGCCGGGGATGAAGGACCATCCGCTGAACCGCCAGAAGGAGATCTGGATTCGCCATGTGCAGAGCCTGTATGAGATCTGGGCCGAGCTACGCCGCCGCTTCCCGCACGTGGAATTCGAGACCTGTGCCGGCGGGGGCTCGCGGATCGATCTTGGCATCTTCCGTTATGCCGACCAGGCCTGGCCGAGCGATAACACTGATGCGTTTGATCGACTGAGCATCCAGGAGGGCTTCTCCTATGTGTACGCGCCGAAGATGATGACCTGCTGGGTGACCGAGTCGCCCACCGGGATGAACCGCCGCGTTCTGTCGCTGCCGTACCGGTTCCACAGCGCGATGATGGGGACGCTGGGCATCGGCGCGAACCTGAATCATTGGAGCGATGCGGAGCTCGAAGAGGCGGCCGGATTCGTCCGGCAATACAAAGCGATCCGTCCGCTGGTGCAGTTCGGCGACCAGTATCGGCTGGATTCGCTGGGTCACCTGGGCGTAACCGCGGTCCAGTACGTGGACGAAAGTCGCGGGGAAAGCGTGCTGCTGGCGTTCCTGCATTCGCAACGACTTGGCGATCGTCTGCCGCGTTTGCGCCTGCAAGGGCTCATGCCGGACAAATCCTACGCGATCGAAGGGCTGCCCGGCACCCGAAGCGGCCGGAGCCTGATGCAAATCGGGCTGGAGCTCCCGCTGCGCGGCGACTTCGACAGCCTGCTGTACCGGATCCGCGAAGCGTAGCGTTGTTGTTTACGGATAACCCCAGCCTACTGTGAGGATAGGCTGGGGTTATTATTTGCGTTGAATTGTGTTCGTTTTTTCATATACATAATGCGGACGGCGGCAAAAATGATTTCATTCTATTCGATTTTTCATACAGATTCTGTGCCTAAGACCTGATGAGGCGAGAATGTATATGAAATTTCATCTACATTTCGTTGAAATTGCCAGAAACGTTCCATTCTATTCGAATTTTCGCATATATTCGTTGCCTGTTCTTGGCGGGGTGTCATCTTGCATCCAGGATTGTGGTGGGCAAGGAGAGGATGATACCGGCGGGAAAAATTTCCTTGCCACACTCGAATTATTGCGGTATGCTAGTGGCCTTCTTTCTTATATTCGCCTTGACTGAAGTGGACGGGATATCCGTCCGGGAGAGCGATCCTAATCGCTCTAAACATGCTTATCGGAGGTGTCAAATGTTTAACCCTGGGCTTTATTTCACCCTGGCTTCCAAAGCCTACGCCCGCAATGTGCAGTACCGCGGAGCCCACCTGGTGCATAATATCGCAAGCGCCATGTTCGGCTTCATGTACGCGTGCATCTGGATCGGGCTGGGCCGGGACCACTCGCTGGGAACCTACGGAACGCAAGGCATGGTCGCTTACATCGCCTTTACGCAGTCCGCCCTCTGGGTCACCAGCTTCATCACGAACGGCCTTGGTATTCCGCAATCCGTCAGGACCGGGCAAATTGCCCTGGATCTGATGCGGCCCATTCACCTGTTCACCCACATGATGTCCAAGGAATGGGGGCAAATCGCCTACCAGCTCGTGTACAAATCCATCCCGATTTATCTCCTGTATTTTTTCGTCTTCTCCTTACCGGTTCCGGGCGATGGAATCGCCGTACTGTTCACCGTCGCCGGCTTGCTTGGAGCCTCCTACTTATCCATTTGCATCAATTATCTCATCGGGATCAGCGCTTTATGGACCACCGAGTCGTCCTGGTTGTATTGGGGGCATCACGCGCTGGTCAATTTGCTCGCTGGCTTCTTTATACCGCTGGAATGGCTCCCCGGCTGGCTCGAATCCTTTGCTTGGCTTACGCCGTACCCTTATTTGCTGTATGTGCCGACAACGTTATATCTTGGAAACGGTAGCGTCTTCGCGTTATGGGGAACGGTATTTTGGTGCGCCCTGATGACGTTGCTTTGCCTATTGGCTACCCGGCTGATGCGGCGAAAGGTGGAGGTGCAAGGAGGATGAACTCAGCAAAATCACGCTCCTGGCTAAGACTCTACGGGCTGCTCGTTCGCACCACCATCCGCAGCCGAATGCAATACAAATTCAACTTTGTTGTCGGCACCTTGCTGGCTGCGTTGGTTCAAATCTCCGAATTTCTGATGGTCGCGATCGTGTTGGACCGGTTCGGCGCGATCCGAGGGTGGTCGGTGTACGAGATTGGGTACCTGTTCGCGGTGATGACATTATCAAAGACGATCTACCGCACGTTTGCCGACGAAGTGCACCATCTGGAAAAATACCTCGTCGGCGGTGAGCTCGACCAGTTGCTTACCCGGCCGATTCCGGTACTGTTCGCGTTAATGCCGCAGAAGTTCCGGCTGATGCCCGCCGAGCTGCTGCAGGGCGGGTTCATTCTGAGCTGGGCGCTCGGAGCGATGATGCGTAGCGGACAAGTCGGTTGGACCGCTGGGATCGCGACGTTGTTCATCATCCTGACGGGGGCGGTCATCCTGTTCTCGATCGGGCTGGCTACTGCTACGCTGGGCTTCTGGACCACCCGGATCGTCGAGCTGCAGAACATAACGGAAGACGCGGCCCGCACTGCGGCGCAATATCCGCTGACCTTGTATCCGAAATGGATGTCTTCGCTGCTGTTGTTCGCCATTCCGGTCGGATTCGTCAACTACGTGCCGTCGTTGTACCTGTTGCGCGGCGACTTGGGACCGTGGGTGCTCGCGGCAACGGCTGGTATAGCGGCCATCTGCTTATTCGCCAGCCTGCGGTTTTGGCGTTTTGGCATCACGAAGTACCAGAGTACGGGAAGCTAAGGGGAGGGGGACGAAGATGATTGAAGTTCATAACTTAACGAAGGATTTCAAGACGCCTGTCGTACGCGAAGGGAGATTTTCCGGACTCCGCACGTTGTTTTCGCGGGAATATCGGTTGAAGGAGGCGGTGTGCGGGATCAGCTTCCAGGTCGAGCGCGGGGAGTTCGTCGGATATATCGGGCCTAACGGGGCTGGCAAATCGACGACGATTAAAATGCTCACCGGTATTCTGCACCCGACCTCCGGGGAGGTGAGGGTCGGCGGCGTCAACCCGCACCGGGATCGGCGGCAGGCCGTGCGTCAACTAGGCGTGGTTTTCGGGCAGCGCAGCCAGCTGTGGTGGGATTTACCGGTGAAGGATTCCTACGATATTCTCGCGGAGATGTATGGCGTCAGCAGTGCCGAGAAGGCGCAGCGCCTGGACCAATTCGGTGAGTTGCTGGATCTGCACGAGTTCTGGTTAACCCCGGTCCGCAAGCTGTCCCTGGGTCAACGGATGCGGGCTGACATCGCGGCGGCAATGCTGCATGACCCGGAACTGCTGTTCCTGGACGAGCCGACGATCGGTCTGGATGTGCATGCCAAGCGGAATATCCGGCAGTTTTTGCTGAAGCTCAACCGCGATTTCGGCAAAACGATCCTGCTCACGACCCACGACATGGACGACATCGAGCAACTCTGCAACCGCGTGATGGTCATCGATCAAGGCAGGCTGACCTATGACGGCACGATCCCGGCACTGCGGGAACAGATCGGCTTGCCGACGGTGATTCGCGTCAAGTTCCGCGGACCGTTCCGGGTACCGGAGGAGGCGGAGGCGGGGAGACTGCCGTTTCGGGTGACGGGCACCGAGGAAGACACCGTAGTTGTCGAAGCGAACCGGCATGAGATCGGGACGATGGAGATCATCCGGGTGCTTAGCGATTGGGGCGACATCGATGACGTTGACATGGCCGAGCCGGCGTTTGAAGAGGTGATCCGCAGCTTTTCGGCTTCCTAACGCCGGTGTGGTTGTTTTTTGATGTGCGATAGGCTAATAGGTAACTTATCAGATGAAGCGGCGAACAAGGCGGGATGGATGATGCGACAGGTGGACATATCGGAAATGATTCGCCCGGCAAGCCGACGGAAGCAAACGGAGATCATCCGGACTTCGGTTTCTTTAAAACCTGCACGTTCGGAAGTCGAAATGGCGCTGTTGATGCGAAGCGTGAGAAGCCGCTTTTTGAAAAGTCTTTCGGAAGGGCGTATCCAAATCGACAGCGAGCGAGAATGGACCTTACGCTAAAAACCAGGGAGGGACGTCATTGTCCACCGTATGGGAAAGTGGGATCAGGTCAATACACCTTCCTAATTAAAAAATCAGCCCCAAGCGGCGTAAACCGCTTGGGGCTGATTTGCTGTGAGTCCGAAAGTTACCGGATCACGATTTTGTGAACCACCGTGCTTACGGCGCCGTCGTCATCGGTCACCGTCAAGGTGACGGTGTAACCCCCGGCGGCGGAGAAACGGTGATTAACTTTGGGGCCGAGCTCCGTGCCGCCGTCGCTGAACGACCAGCTATAGCGGACGATATGGCCGTCGGCGTCCGAAGAGGCCGATCCGTCAAAGTCGATCTGCTTATTCTTGGCCGCACGCTCTACGGCATCGATCACGGCTACCGGCGGAACGTTCGGGGTGTTTCCAGGATCCTCCCCAGGATCTTCCCCGGGATCTTCGCCCGGCGCGCTAACGAACAAGCGGCCCGGTGCCTGGAAGTCGCCGAGGTTCCCTGCCGTGTCCCGAACCGTCACCACGATCAGGCCGCCTTCTAGGACAAGCGATGCGGGCGTCGTATACGTTCCCTCATAATGTCCCGGCGTCGTTTCCGTGAGTGGAATACCGCTGCTCGTGCCGCCGGATAACGACAGCGGCAATTCGATGCGGAACGAAGCCGCAAGTCCCGGAACGCTGTCGAAGGATACCGTCAGCGCTTCTCCCGCTGTCAGATGGACGTCCTCTGCCGGCGACAGATTGGCGATCTCCGGCAGTTCGGTATCCACGTAGACGGTCCGGGTGACCGTCGTTTCGTTCCCAGCGAGGTCCGAAGCAGTAACGGTAACCAGATTCTCACCCGCATTGATCAGCATGCGGTACGCAAATGTGCCGCCGCCTTCCAGCGGTACCTCTTGTCCGTTCACGGTCAGCTTGCTCAGGAACTCATCAAGCGCCGAACCCGTCACATTCAGCACCTCCGAATTGGTGCGGAAGCCATCTGTCGGCGAAACGACTTCCAGTTCTGGAACGGTGGTGTCCAGCGTAATCGTGACTGGCAGAGAACGGTCGGTTGTTTTCCCGTTCATGATCACTTCGGCGGACAAGGCGTTGGCTCCATCGTGAAGTTCGATCGGCAGACTGAATTGTCCGTTCTCGACCGTGGTTTCTCCCGCGAGCTCCGTGCCGTTGTAGACTTTAACGTCGGCATTGTTGGCCGGCGAAGTTCCGGTGACGGTGAAGGTGGATTGATTCGTGTAAGCCCCGTCCGACGGCGACGTAATCATCGGCGCGTTGACCGGATAGCGCACGGTGGCGCGAATCATGTAATTGCCTTCTTCTTCGTCCGTCAAGGCCCATGTTCCACTGATCCGATTCCAGCTGCGATGGGCGTTCGGGCTGGTTTCGTCGGTGGCTACTCCCGGAGCGCTCGTTCCGGCCAAGGTTTGTATATACACGATATAGAAGTCGCCTTCGACGGTGACCGGCTCCGGCAATTCGAGCACAGTCCATTGGTCGTTGCGCAGCGCGGTGCCGTCATAAGGACCGGCTAATTGCCGCCCCGGTGCCCCGCCCGGTCCCGATGCATCATAAACGGCATATTGGAAGGCGGTTCCGCCAGGAACCGGCCATTCGGTGTTCCAGAATCGGATCGACGCGCCGGTGACTTGCGCCGCGCCGGCGTCCGGCGTCATGCGTACAGCCCACGCATTGTTGGCCGCGTTGAAGGCCCAGGCATTCTCCGCCGTGCCATCATCGTAGGCGATTTCGCCCGGCAAGCCCACGAAAGGCTTGAGGGCTAACGAGCCGTCGGCCGTTCCGTTCGGCGGTACCGTAACGGTTCGCGTATTCCCGTAATAGTCGGCCGCTCTGACCGACAACGTATAGGTCCCTTCCAGCACCTCGAACGAGAAGCTGCCGTCGGCTCCGGTCGTTTGAGGGGCGATCGTCGCGTCTTCAAGCACCATGATTGTAGCGCCAGAAATCGGCTCTCCGGTGCGTTCGTCGGTAATCGTCCCGCCGAGAGTTCCTTTCGGAATCGGCTGTAGATTAAAGTTCACTTTGGCATTTGTCTGATCGGCAACGGTAACATTCGCCGTTTGCGGATAATATCCGTAGGCTTCCGCTTTCAGCGTATAATCTCCGGCGACATGGTTCAAGCTGTACCGTCCGGTGGCGGGATCGGTTTTCACCGAACGTCCGGTTTCCAGCACCGTTACGGTAGCACTGGCCGGCAAGCTGCTAATGCCGATGTCTCCGGCAGGCTTCGCGGACTTCACGAGCTGTTCGTATTCGGTCTTGCTCATACGGGTCAGTTTAAAGGCAGGTCCGGATTTCACCACCTTGTCCGTTTTCGTGCCTGCTTCGCCAAGCACGTTTTTTGTGACCAGAGATTCCGGCGTATTCGCGCTAAGCACCTGAACGTTGTCGATATACCAGCCGGCTTTCACGACGCTGCCGTCCGTCGTTAATCGGAACCGCACATTGACTTGTTCTCCGGCGTAAGCATCGAGATTGTAATAAACCGAGCTCCATTGCTTGCCGTTGGTGCTGTGCGAAAATTTGCCCAGCTCGTTCCACGTGTTCCCGCCGTCGGAGCTGATCTCCACATAGCCGTTATCGTAATTGGTTTCGATTTCGAACCACTGATCAAACAGCAGCGTGGCATTATTGATGGCGCTCAAATCGATCGTCGGAGAGACGAGGGAGGCGCTTGCTCCATTCTCATAGTTGTTGTCGAGGTCGGTCCCCCAGACGTTTGGCGTCGAGACCGCGCTGGCCGGTCCAGGTTCTGCAGGAGTGCCGCGTTCCCATTCGTCCCTCGTCCCGCTGTGCGTCCAACCATTGTCGCTGCTGCCGTCGAAGTTGTCGCTGAATACCGTCGCCGGACGCACGACCGCCAGCTCCAGCTCATTGGACTTGGCGCTTTCATTGTCGCTGTAATCCGTAGCGGTAACCACGTAATAGTAGGTATGATCGGTCTCGGTTGCCGTATCGGTAAATTCCGTTTGCGAGGTAGTTCCGATGGCCGCATAACCGGATCCCGAAGTGGTCGAGCGATAGACGGTGTACAACTTCGCGTCTTCATCGACAGACGGGGACCAGGACAATTCGGCGCTTCCGGCAAAGTTGACGGAGCCGGTCAGATCGGTCGGTGCCGCAGGTGCGATGGCGTCAGGTGTTTGCAGGGACAGGTCGTCCAAGTACCAGCCAGCCTTCTGCACGGAGCCGTCGCTGCTCAGTCCGAACTGCAAGTAAATCTGCTGACCGGCATAGTCGCGCAGGTCCAGGTATTGCGTTTTCCAGCCCCCGCTCGTGCCGGTGAATTCCGCCAGCGGTACGAAGGCGTAGTCGGAATCCAAGGAAGCGATGTACACCGTGCCGAAATCGCGCCCTGCTTCCAGGTCATACCAATGTTTAAAAGAAAGCAGCGCCCCACGCGGACTATCCGTTAAATCGATCGGCGGTGTCAGCAGATAAGAATCGGCGCCGGAGGCGTAACTTCCGGTCAAATTGCTGGCATACACCTTGTCGCCGGAATAGGCACTGCCCGGTCCGCTAATCGGCGTTCCCCAGGCCCAGGTGTTCCCGGTACCGCCAGACTGGAACCCGGTGGTCTCCGTCTCGAAATCCTGGAGATACCCGGGCGCGATGCCGGCCGACACCGTGACGGCGTACGGCTTGCTGTCAAACCCGTTGTTGCCGAAGTCGTTCACCCGAATGTAATATTCAAGTCCAGCCGTCCCGATTAGGAAGGCGGGTACGGTGGCTTCATATACACCGTCCTTCTCGTTCCCGGAAACCCGTTTGGCCGGAAGGTATAAATAATGGCTGGTTCCTGCTTCCTTGGCGTAAAACTCGACCGATGTGACGGCGACATCGTCGCTGACGCGTGCGGAAAGCGTCACGTCGAAGCCTTCATATACTAAAGTAGGCGGCGCATGTTCCAAGGTAGGCTCGTCCAGGTCCTCTCCGGCGGTGACTACGCGCCCGGAGACGGTTCCGACCCCTTGCAGGACGGAGCCGACGGCGTCCAGCGCATTGACGATCCCGCTCCCGTACCCATTGTTGGGCGAGGTGGGATATTCGCTATCCGTCCGAGGCGTGGCCGTGCTGGTCAGGATATCCCCCAGTTGGTCTACCGTGAGGGAGTGGTTCGCCTGCAGCAGCAGCGCGGCGATCGCCGTCGTATGCGGACCTGCCATCGAGGTGCCGTCCCAGCCGCCCTCATAGACTCCGCCGGGAACGGAGGAGCGGATGTTTACGCCCGGTGCGGAAACCTCCGGTTTAACTTCATCGTAAGGCGAGGGGCCCCGCAACGAGAAGTCGGCCAAATTCCCGCTAATGTCCGTGGCGCCGGTGGCGAATGCCTCGGGATAGTTGGCCGGCGCGGCTACGGAACCGGGGCCGCCCGGGTTGAATTCATCAACGTTGCCCGCCGAAAACTCGGGGAAAATCTGCGCGCTTCGCCAAGCCTGCACGATCGGGCGGAACCATTCGTCGATGCCAGGTCCGCCGCCCCAGGAGTTGTTGACGACATCGGGAGCGAGCTCCGGATGGAGATTTCCTTCGGCATCCACCGGGGCCAGCAGCCACTGGCCGCCATCGAGGATGATCGCGTCCGTGGTGGAGGGGTTAAAGATGCGGACCGCGATCCATTTGGCTCCCGGCGCGACCCCAATCTGATTCGAGCCGTCCGGCTCCGAACCGACCATCGTTCCCATGGTGTGCGTGCCGTGGCCGTGGCCATCCGTCGGCAGTGAAGCATGGCTATGCGGATCATACCAGCTAAGCTCGGGGTCGACGATATTGCCCGAGGCATCAAATCCACGCCATTTGCTTCTCAAGGCCGGGTGGTTCAGCTCGACGCCGGTATCGAGGTTGGCGACGACGATGCCTGTCCCGTCGATGCCCATGTTCCAAACCTCGGGGGCATTGACTTGAGCGATATTCCATTCGACGCTGCTAGGCGTGACGGTGGAGGGGGCCTTGCTTGCACCGTCCAGCGGTGACGACTTACCGTCAGCCGGTTTTACGGATGGTGCCTCTACGGCAGGTTGCATTGCCGATCCTTTATGGATTTCGACCTTTTGCAAGTGACGCTCTTCATTCGGAAGGATCTTCTCCACTTCAGGAAAAAGGGCGATTTGCTCCAGTACCTCTTTTGTACTTGTCACCGCCATGGCATTTACGATAAAGTAGCTTTGGTAGTCTTTTACGTCTCCGGATTGCTGGGCTTTCTGCAAGTAATCCTCCAATGCGAATTGGCTGCGGGAGGCGGTTTCGCGAAGCGCGCTGACGACGGAGGTTCGAGCGGAAAGCTTCGCGGCGGAAGGTGTGGCTTTCTCCAGCGTGGCTTTCTGGAGAGCCAGTTTGGCGACCGAGGCCGTATCGGTTTGTTCTTTGAGTTTGACAAGGTAGGTGACGAAGTCGTCCTGCTTAAACTGAGTCTGCAATTTGGCGTCGATTTTGGCTTCAGCCACGTGAGGCGCGGTCGATTTCAGGCTGGTTTTTCCCGAAACTCCACTGCTGTCGGCAGAGGCTACGGGAACGAGGGTCAACGCTAGAAGGATCGACATGCCAAGCGAGAAAGATTTGCGAAATCTCTTGAGACTTATCAACTTCTTCACTCCCTTTATGAGGTTTTAAGTGCAGCAGACATCCTTTGGCGGCCGCCCGGAGCAACGTTCAGCAAGGTCCGGACACGTTATGCCTGAAAACGGATCAAGCAAGAGCAAACGTCCCTTTGTTCATCACCTCCTTCATCAAAGTGGTTGATGCAAATGCGGGTACACCATGGTGGATGAGAAGTTGTAGTTGAAGCCGGATGCGGAGTGAGAGGCGTAACGGAAATCCAAGTGATCCTGATGTGAAGGAAAGTTGACGCGGAGTGCACCTTATTTTCAACAATTCATAAAATAAGGTAAAATCTGGAGTTGTTGGGGATAGTATATATCTGTAAAATTAAGGATACAAGTGGTTCCATATGAAAAATAACCATATTTTCACATAAAAATAGGAAAATATGACTAAAATAGATTGACGAAATACGCAACGTTATGTGAGTTATCTTGACATCTTGCTAACTTCGTTTTACATTAATACAATTCATACAGGCGAATGAGGATGATGGGAGAGTCCGCTGGGCGTACCGCTGGGGTAAGCCGAGGAGCGGCACCGAAGGAGCAAAGGGCCGGTCCTGCAATCGGCAACCGAATCTCTCAGGTACAAGGACCATGATCGGACGCCACTCTGGAGAGAGCGATCAGCCACCCAAGAGGTACATGGATCCCGGGCCAATGGTTCTCCGGGAACATTAAACTTTCAGGTAACGGGGACAGAGCAGAAGGGCAGCGGCCTTTTTGCTCTGTCTCTTTTTCGTGATAGGCGGCTTGGTCATCTTGAATGTAAACAAGGGAGAGATTAATCCATGCGATTCAAAAACGTGTTCTCCATTATCGGTCCCGCGATGATCGGGCCCTCCAGCTCACATACGGCCGGGGCGGTGAGGATTGGACGATTTGCCCGTCAGCTGTTTGGAAGCGTGCCGGCGGAAGCGGCGATTTGCTTCTACGGCTCTTTTGCCGAAACGTACAGCGGACACGGTACCGATTTGGCCGTTGTTGGCGGCATCCTCGATTACCGCACGGACGACGAGCGAATTCGTCATTCGCTGCAGGACGCCGAAGAGCAAGGGGTCGAGGTGTCCTTTACCACAGGAGTACAGCCGGGAGCTCATCCGAATACGGTAAAAATAAAACTAACCGGCCAAGACGGCCGGCATACGGAGGTGACGGGCGCTTCCATCGGGGGTGGGACGATCGTCATCCGCAGCATCGACGGATTTGAGGTGAAGAGCTCGGGCGAGCTGCCGACCCTGGTCGTATCCCATGCCGATCGCCAAGGAGTTCTGGCGGGCATTACCGCCTTGTTCAGCCGGGAGTACGTGAATATCGGCTACATCATTACCGATCGGAAAGGACGCACCGGCGAAGCATTGACCGTGGTGGAAGCCGACTCGCCGATCCCATCGGAACTGATGAAGGCGATTGAGTCGCTGGAGCATGTCAACCAGGTTGCTTATATCGATCTGACGAGATAAGAAAGGAGTGGGCAGGATGCGTTTTAGAAATTTGCGGGAACTGGTGGGGTTGTGCGAGCGGGAATCCCAGACGATATCCGGCATCATGATCCAGGATCAGGCGGCGGAGAGCGGGCAATCGGAGGCCGAGATCCTGGCCGCCATGGGCGAATACTATCAAATCATGAAATCGGCGGTACGCAAGGGGCTGACGGAGGACATCGTCTCCACAAGCGGTCTGACGGGCGGCGATGCCAAACGAGTCGAGACCTATCGAAGCCGTGGTGAGGCCTCCGTCGGCGACATCGCTTGCCAGGCCATGGCCTATGCGCTGGCGGTGTCGGAGGTTAACGCCTCGATGGGGCGAATCGTCGCTACGCCGACGGCGGGCTCCTGCGGCATCATCCCGGGCGTGTTCGTCAGCGCCCAGGAGCGCTTCGGCTGGGAAGATGAGCACCTCGTGCGCGGGTTGTTCAGCGCCGGGGCCATCGGCTACGTGATCGCCAACAACTCGTTTATTTCCGGCGCGGAAGGCGGCTGCCAAGCCGAAATTGGTTCGGCGATCGGAATGGCAGCCGGGGCGATGGTCGAGTTGCGCGGTGGGACGCCGGAGCAGGCGGTGCACGCCGTCGGCCTCGCGCTCAAGAACACGCTGGGCTTGATCTGCGATCCCGTCGGCGGCTTGGTGGAGATTCCCTGCATCGTACGCAACGGCTTCGGCGCGGTAAACGCACTGGCAGCCGCCGATATGGCGTTGGCCGGCGTACGCAGCGCAATCCCATCGGACGAAGTCATCGACGTGATGCTGGAGGTCGGGTCGGCGATGCCCAGCCGCCACCGCGAAACCGCGCAAGGCGGGCTGGCACAAACGCCAACCGGTCGCAAAATTATGAAGGAGCTGCGGAGTCGTAAGAAGTAAAATGTCACCTGTCTTTCTAAATCCAAGCGCCGCGGCCTGCAAATCGGGTTGCGGCGCTTTCTGTTGGATCTATGTCATAGTTAAACGATTTACCCGAGGTTACGTTCATGTATAATTTGCTTGTAGGAATGACCGGAAGGAAAGGAAGTACGGAATCATGACGAGCATTCTGATTGTTGAAGATGATGTGGGCTTAAACAAAGGGATCGCATTGACATTGGCGAGGGACGGAGTCGCCGTGGAGCAGGCCTATGATCTGGCGGGGGCGGAAGAAAGGTTTGCGGCCGGCGGGATCGATCTGGTGCTGCTCGACGTCAGGCTGCCGGACGGAAGCGGCCTGGACTTTTGCGCCAAGCTTAGGGAAGCTTCTCGGGTGCCAGTCATCTTCCTGACCGCGAACGATATGGAGTCCGATATCGTGATGGGCTTCGAGATGGGAGGGGATGACTACATCACGAAACCGTTTAGCCTAATGGTGCTGCGGTCTCGGGTGATGGCTGTGCTTCGGCGCTGCGACCCCAGCCGCGAGGATAAAGTGAACATCGGTTCTCTCGCGTTTGACTTTGGCAAAATGGATTACCGCAAGGAAGGCGCAGCCATCTCGCTTAGTGTGACGGAACAAAAGCTGCTGAAAGCGCTCGTGAACCACCGGGGACAAGTCCTGCCCCGGGAGCAGTTGATTTATCTCGTATGGGGGCAAGATTCCGAATTTGTGGATGAAAATGCGCTGACCGTCACGATCAAGCGATTGCGGACTAAAATCGAGGAGGATCCCGCTGCGCCCCAATATATCAAGACGGTTTACGGCTTGGGATACCTTTGGGCCGATGCGGGGGTGCAGACATGACAACCGATGGAGCGACTAACGGAGAGCACGGACTTGCCAAGTTCGCAGCACGTCACATTCCTCCGCGGACGGATGGACTGACCGGTTCACCGCGCCGGAATGGGTTGGCCTTCGATTGGGTTTACGTAGCCTACGGTGCGCTGTTTGTCCTGTTCGTGCTGGGCTATCCGCTGGCTTCCTGGGTATGGGCGGGGGAAGTGTTTACCCCGCCGATTTGGATCCCCATCGTTTTCGCGGCGGCGTTGCTCCTCATAGCCGGTTCATTCGCCTGGACGTTGCGGGCCAGGTCCGCAAACGCCATCCGTGCAGCATATGAGATCGTGGATACCGCGATCGCGGGTCAACAGCGGCTCACCGGTTATGAAGAGACGGAGCTTTCCGCGCTCGAGAACAAGGTGATCCGTTATGTCGAGCTGGCCCGGGCGCGCGAAGAGGAGGTCGAAGCGGAGCGGGGCCATCTTCAGACGCTTCTCTCCGATATTTCACATCAAACGAAAACGCCGCTATCCGGCATTATGCTATACGGGGAACTGCTGGAAGAAGTCCCGGATTTGGGTGAAGAGGCCCGCCAGTATGCGGCTCAGATCAAGGCGCAGGCCGCCAAGCTGGATTGGCTGATCGGCTCCTTGGTCAAAATGTCCCGGCTCGAGGCGGGGATGATCGCTCTGCAAACCATCGTATCGCCGCTGATTCCAACGATTACGCAAGCGGTCTCTCAGGTTTATGCAACCGCAGAGCGCAAAGGGATCCCAATCGCAATTAACTGTGACCCGGTTATCTCGGCACGGCACGATCCGAAATGGACGGGCGAAGCGTTGTTTAACCTGCTGGAAAATGCAGTCAAATACAGCGCCGCTGGGAGCGGCATGCATATTTCGGCGCTGGCGGGCGAAATGTTCGTCCGCATCGATGTTGCTGATCAGGGCATGGGGATCGCGGAGGAAGAATGGAACGATATCTTCAAGCGTTTCTATCGTAGCAAGCAAGCGGCCCAGCAGGAAGGCGTCGGAATCGGCCTGTATCTGGCCCGGGAGATTATCGCGGCGCAGGGCGGGTACCTTAAGGTGTCGTCCAAGCTAGGCGAGGGTTCGGTATTCTCTTTATTTTTACCTAGCCTATAAGTGAAAGTGATGGATTATGTCGATCTTGTTATTTTTCGGACATCCGAACGAAAGATTCGTTTGCTACAGTAAGTCCTGTACGAATAAGGTACAGGATTTTTTGTTGGGAGGTAGAAACCGGTATGCCGATCCTGCAAGTTGAAGAGTTGAAGAAAACGTATGGCCTAGGGTCTAACGCCGTCCAGGCGCTGAATGGGATCACGCTAAGCGTGGATAAAGGCGAATTCGTTGCGATCGTTGGCACAAGCGGCAGCGGAAAAAGCACGCTGCTCCACCTGCTGGGCGGGTTGGACCGTCCCACCGAAGGCAAGGTGCATGTGGACGGAAACGATATTTATGCCATGAATGACGAGAAGATGACGATTTTTCGGCGACGTTCAGTCGGCTTTGTATTTCAAAGCTACAATCTGATTCCCATCTTGAATGTATACGAAAATATCGTGTTGCCCATCGAGTTGGACGGGGCTCGCGTAGATCGGGAGCATGTGGAGCAGGTGATCGGTGCGCTTGGGCTGTCCGATAAGATGTACCATTTGCCAGCGAATCTGTCTGGCGGACAGCAGCAACGGGTGGCGATTGCCCGGGCGCTGGCCACCAAGCCTTCCATTGTTTTGGCGGACGAGCCGACCGGCAACCTGGACAGTAAAACAAGCCAGGAAGTGATGGTTCTGCTGAAGCAGATGAGCGAACGATTCCACCAGACGATCGTGATGATTACGCACAATGAAGAGATCGCGCTCACCGCGGATCGAATCGTGCGGATCGAGGACGGCCAAATCGTCAGCCGCTCCAACCGTGCCGGAAGAGGGGCGGGGGCGTCGAATGACCACGAATAAACGAACAGGAATCACAACCATCGTCAACCGAAGCTTGAAGGCAAATCTGCCGCGTAACGCAATGATCGTCAGTGCCATCATCCTGACGACGCTGCTGCTCACTTCGGTGTTTACGATGGCGTTCAGTATCAACGAATCGATGCAGTTGACCAAAATGAAGACGGCCGGCGGCGACTATCACGGCAGCTTTAAATACTTGACTCCCGCAGAGGCGGAGAAGATCCGGCAGCACCCGTCGATCAAAGAGTATGGCCAATCCGTACTGGTTGGCCGTGCGACGAGCGACGTATTTCGCGGTACGGCGCTGGAAATCGATCAAATCGACGAGAACGAGGCGAAGCACAGCTTCATCCGATTCGAGAAAGGCAGTTTGCCAACGGAAGAGAAAGGGATCGCAACGAGTACCTGGGTGCTGGATTTGCTCGGAGTGCCTCATGAAGTGGGAGCCAAGGTGCGGCTGGAACTCGATATAGACGGGCAAGCGGTTACGGAGGAGTTTGTGGTGTCGGGGGTTTTTCCGGCGGACCGGAATTTATCGATGGCGGGGATGGCATTCGTCTCGGAGGCTTTCGTCCAACAGCATCTATCCCGGATCGATCCGATGCAGACCCGGAAAACGGGCAGTTACGTCAATACGATTCGGCTGGACGTGATGTTCGATCATTCCTTCGGCATTGAGAAGAAGCTGCAAAAGGTGCTGTCAGATACCGGAGTGGATGCCCCGTACGGGGTAAATTGGGCGTATAGCAGCGTTGGCCTAGAGGAAGATCCGGCCAATGTCATTCCGTTTCTTGTGCTCATTCTGATCATTATGATCAGCGGATATCTGTTAATTTACAATATTTTTCATATCTCCGTGGTACGGGATATCAAGTTTTATGGTCTCTTAAAGACGATCGGAACAACACCACGTCAATTGAAACGCGTCGTTTCCATGCAAGCGAATCGTCTTTATCTGGTGGGCCTTCCCATTGGTTTGGCGTTGGGGTACGGAATCGGTGTAGGTCTGATGCCGCTGATGAGCGGATTCTCCAGCGAAGTGGCGGAGGAGACGGTGAGCTCTGGCAACCCTTTGATCTTTATCGGGGCGGCGCTCTTTGCCTATCTGACGGTACGGATCGCTGCCAGCAAACCAGGACGCACCGCGTCGCGAATTTCCCCGGTCGAAGCGGTGAAATTTTCCGGTATCGCCGGGAACGAGAACCGGAGTCTGGGCCGAAAGCTGAAACGTTCGTCGTATGGGGCCAAGCTCTCGCGTATGGCCTTCGCCAATTTGTTCCGATCCAAAAGGAAACTGCTGCTCATGCTGGCCTCTTTGTCATTAAGCATCATCTTGTTCAGTGTCATCTTCACCGTTATTTCTTCGTTCAGCGTCAATAAATATTTGAACAGTTTTATTACGGGGGATTTCGTAATCAAGGAAGACGTCGGCGGGCGAGGAGATGTTCCTGCTCCGGATGACGCCGCGTTAACGGAGGAGTTCTCGCGGAAGTTAAAACAAATCGACGGGGTCGCTAGCATGGACAAAGTATATTTCCGCAAGGCTTCGTTTCCACTGAACGAGAAGATTCAGCGAGTGATTGAGCCTCTATCAACGACGGAAGCCCCCGAGGAGTCCCCGATTGCCTGGATTAAGGAAAATAAGGCTGTCGATCTGCAGTTCCATGGACTCGATCCGGGGTGGTACGAGGTGATCGATCCGAAGGATATCGTCGCCGGGACGTTTGACCGGAACAAGTTCGACACCGGTGATTATGTGCTTGTAACGGAAGCATTGTTGGGGTCCGATCAATATGCTCGTTATTATCAGCCAGGCGAATCCATCCGGTTCGACGGGATGAACAAGAGTTACAAGGTGATGGCGGTGTTAGGTTCGGATGCGCTTTATGCGGCGGGAACCCAATACTACACCGTTGGAGGTTTTAAGGTGTTTTGGCCGGCGGATGAGTTCGTAAAGTCAGTGAAAGACCCGATTCTATTGTCTGTGACCCTTCACGTCGATCCGGCTAAACTTGGTGAAGTCGAATCGGCGGTTAAATCCTTTACGGCATCCCATCCCAGCCTAGTCGTCAAATCACGGGAGGATTATAAGAAGGAGATGCAAGGGTTTATTCGGATTTTTCAAATGATCGGCTACAGCTTGAGCTTAGTGATTGGCCTGATCGGAATCCTCAATTACATCAATACGGTGATCACAGGCATGTGGTCAAGACGAGGCGAATTCGCTATTTTAGAGAGCATTGGCATGACCCGGAGACAATTAAGAGCGATGCTTGTGTTGGAAGGCCTCTACAGCGTATTGCTTACCAGCTTGATCGTGGGCACGGCAGGGATGGGCTTGACGTACCTGGTTGCCAAAGGGATTGCGGACGGTATGGCGTTTACGGATTTCCGGATGAGTCCTTTACCGATCGCAAGCCTGATTACACTGCTCATCTTGATGGCATTGATCGTGACACTAGCTTCTTACCGCAGGTTGTCGCATGCCACGATTGTGGCTAGATTACGGGAAGCCGAATAAATCCCCGGATGGCCGGGAATAGCAAGACCCCTGGGGTGGGTCGGACGCCATACGTTCCGAACGTGCTCCAGGGGTTTCGCTATGCTGAGCCGGGTTACAGTTCAACAGAGGGACCTTGCCGCGGGCTTCCTTGTATAGCAACGCTACGCAAATAGACGAATGACGAACCGAGAGCGAGCAACGCCATCACCATCAGACCCCAGAAAATGTTGGAGTAAGCGGCGGATAACGATAGACCGTGCTGCCATTCCATAGCGCTGGAGGCCATAGCGACGCTAAAGGCCCCGCTGAAAAACTGCAGCAACTGGAAGAGCCCCATCCCTGAACCCACCTGGGATGCCGGCAGAATACGGGAAATTTCGTTCGATACGCTGCTCGAGAGCATTGTAAAACCTAAGCTAATCAGCATATAGATGAATAGGATGGCTAGCCAGGATTGCCCGCTGAACAAGGCGAATAGGACCATGGAGCTCAGCACGAGCAGCGGAACATACCGCAAGATCGCGCCGTTGCCGTGACGGTCGATGACAGAGCCGACTTTGCGAGAAACTACCATCGCCAAGATCGAGCCTGGGAAGATGATTAGCCCGGCATGGCTAGCGGTTAATCCGAAGCGGTGCACCAAGATTTGCGGCAGTAGGAACAATGTGGCGAAGCTGCACAAATACGAAGCGATGCCGACAATCGACAAAGCCAGGTACGACCCGTTGCGAAACAACGCAGGCGAGACGAACGGATCGGAGGCGGTGCGAATCCGCCAGACGAACAGGGCCAGCGCAGCAACGCCAAACGCCAGCGCCACCCAGGAATGCTCCGTCAAAAATAGCAGCAACCCGGTCGTGCCGACGGCTACGAATATCGCGCCGAGGGTGTCGAATGCGCCGCGAACCGGTTGTTCTCTTGGAATGTGCCGTAGAAAGAGCGGCACCAGCAACAAGGTTAACGCCGTGACGACAAACAAGTATCTCCAGCCGAAGTATTCGACAATCGCGCCGCCGGCGACAGGGCCAAGGCCAAGACCCAACGATACGGCCGACATAATCAAAGCCATCGCTTTGCCGCGCCGCTCGATGGGCACGTAACGGGATAAGGTAACCAAGGATAGAGAGACAACCGCTCCAGCTCCAGAGGCCTGAACGACACGGACCGCAAGAAGAACCCAGAAGCTCGGGCTAAACAACCCGGCTATGGCGGCGATTCCCAGCGTCGTAAGTCCAATCGCCAGCAAGCGCCGAATCGGCAGGAAATCGGAAAGCCGGCTGAACGTGATGGAAGAGATGGCGAACATGATCGAGTAGCCGGTGACGATCAGGGATGTGACGGCAGCCGACAAGCGGAAGTCTTCGGTGACGTCCGGCAACGCCAGGTTAAACATCGCCGTATTCATGATAACTAACACGACGGCAATGGAGAGCAACGCCGTTAACAATCCCTCTCTAATCGCGGAAGGCGGATTCGCCGGCGTCACGGGATGGATGGTTTCGGTGGAGGCGGTACGCATGGTATTGATTTCACCCACTCTTTCTTTGTTTTAATGTTCGAATATTATCGAACAATTGAAATATAGCATGCCTTGGCTTATGATGCAATTAGGGAAATATAAATTCACCACGAATTTCTAATATAAAGGAGTTTTCCTAATGAAAGTTCTGTATCATCCTGACCGGGACGACATTCAGTTGTCTTCTGTGCTGTACGCTTTGAGTGATCCCATTCGGCTCAGTGTCGTGGCTGAAATGCGCCGCAGCGGCGAACGGCCGTGCAACTATTTCGAGGTTCCGATCGCCAAATCGACGTTGTCGCATCATGTCCGGGCGCTGCGGGAAGCCGGTGTCGTGTTTACCCGCATCCAAGGCACGCAGCGGTTTATGTCGGTGCGGGAGGAAGATTTGGAATACCGCTTTCCGGGTTTGCTTGATTCGATCCTCCAGGCTTACGAGAAATCCGGCGAGAAGGATAAAAGCACCATATCCGAGTAATGAGGATCTAAGGTTTACCCAGGCCCGGAGCCCTGCTCCGGGCCTTATTGCCGGTTCGTTTGGCGCAGGCGAAGCCGCGCGGCCATGCCGAAATTCCGGCTGTCGTTCGGACTATTCACATCCGGCCTGAATTATGGTTTTCTGAGTAGTGGCAGCGTATTTGCGTGTGCTGTACATAACGCATCATGTGTCAAGACTTGGGAGGCTGTAGTAATGATCAGAAAGATTTGGAAGCGCATCTTCAAACGGAGACGGCGTCAAGGGGCGGCGTTTTGCTTGCTGACTGTCTTGTTATTCGGCTTAGCCGGGGGATACGGGCCGGCGGATGTACTCATAGGTCCGTCCACAGCGGGGGCAGCTGCTGTAACCGGAGATCCCGCTGGTTTTAAAGATATTCGCGGACATTGGGCGCAGAAGGAAATCGAGTCAATGGTTACACAGGGAATTCTGAACGGTTACCCGGACGGGACCTTCCGACCTAACGAACCGGTGCAGGTGGATCAGTTCATCAAGATGTTGATCTTGTCCTACAGCGAGCAGCATCCGAACCTGGAACGCACTTGGCGGGCGTCTTTCCTCGAATCCCTGAGCGAAGAGAATCGAACGATCCTGAAGCAGGATTATCGTTACTACGACTTCAAACCGGCGATGACGGGCTATTGGGCCAAGCCGTATATCGATGTGGCGAGCGATTTGAATTTTTTGAACAAGAGCCGTTACAACGATTTCCAAACCGGGATGACCCGGGAAAATGTGGCGGAAGTGATCTATTACACGCTGCAGGAAACCGAATTTTTGGAGGATGAACAGTTTGGCAGGACGGTGGCTACGTCCTATGGGGATTTGACCAGCGCAAGCGACCGCCAGCAGAAGTTTATCGCCGAATCGTTGATCAAGGGGATCATGCAGGGATACCCGGACGGAAATTTCGGTGTCGGACGAACTGTATCGCGGGCCGAGGCGCTGGTCTTGCTTAACCGTTTGACCGACAAAACCAAGCGAATCCCGATTCAACCGGAGGAAGGAAAGCTGCAACGGCTCGTCCCAACCGCCAGTGGGGGGCAAAGAATCGTCGCTTTCCCCGACAAACGGATGTGGGATGCCTATGATACCTTACGGAAGGCCGGTCAGCTGCGCGGTACCAACTACGATTTGTTTGATACAACGCTGCGCCTGTTCAAGGACGAGAAGGAGAAGGCGGCAGTGCAGCAGGCGACGGCGGCAGGAGGGGGCGGCTCCTCCAGCGGGACGGCGGCGGAGGAAGCGGCGATTTGGCTCGATCCGACGTACAACACCTATGGCATCACCGTTCGGCTTCGGGAAGGAACCTTAGCTCGTAACACGGAATCGATCGAGTTGTTTGCCAATCAACTGTTTTCCTACGACGCTATCGCGTTTCGCCGCTGGTTTGACGCGATTTGCGCTGAAGTAGAAGCCGGCAGACCGCTGGCCGACAAGCAGGCAACGGTCGGGGATTTCTCGGTGAGCGTGCTGGTCGATAACAACGCCAAGACCGTCGTGTTCTCGATTGCGGCCAAATCACAGTAATCTGTCGCTGCCCTACATTCACGACCGCAAAGGGCCTGGCCAAGGAGAGGTTTCTCCTTTGCTGGGCCTTTTTGCGGTTCGCTTTTCCAGTAGCCGGAAGGTAGAATGGGAGTAATGCCCGATGAAGGTCCAAGCGGGGGACACCAAGTTCAAGGAGGTAACGTAATGATGCTTCATATCGATCTATCGGGGAAAATTGCGCTCATTACCGGAGCGACCGGCCAATTGGGCCGGGTCATGACAAGGACGTTGTCGGCTTGCGGAGCGAAGGTGGCCATTCACTATGTCCATAATGAGGCCAAAGCGCAGGAATTACAGCGGGAGATTACCGCGGCCGGCGGAACGGCCATCACCGTGCGGGGCGACATTACGAAGGAAGCGGAGATTAGAGCCATGCAAGCGAAGGTGGCGGCGGAGCTAGGCGATCCGGATATCGTGGTAGCCAATGCGGTTGTGCAATATAACTGGACCTCGGTTCTGGAACAACCAGCGGAGGATTACGTGAGCCAGTTCGAATCTTGCGTGCTGCAGAGCGTGTTTCTAGCCAAGGCGTTTATTCCGGCGATGATCGGCAAAGGATCGGGGCGGTTCATCGGGATCAATACCGAATGCGCCATGCAGAATTTCCCTAACCAAGGGGCCTATACGGCGGGAAAAAGAGGCATGGACGGCGTATACCGCGTCCTGGCTAAGGAGGTAGGAGAACACGGGATCACCGTCAATCAGGTAGCTCCAGGCTGGACGATCAGCGACCGTGACCGCGAACTTGCGGATCGAAATGATGCCGCCTATATCGCCGGAGTTCCGCTGAAGCGCCGAGGCGAAGATCAGGATATCGCCAATGCGGTTGCATTTCTCGCATCCGAGTTGGCTGGATTTATCACGGGGACGTATCTCCCCGTTAGCGGCGGCAATGTGATGCCGGCCATTTAGGCGAGGAAGGAGGCTGCGGCGGTGAAACCGGTGGAAGAAAGTCAACCTTGGATCCTAAATCGCTTGCGGCAGGTGGAGAAGGCGGAGCAGATGCGCATTCTTTATGCCTGTGAGGCGGGCAGCCGGGCCTGGGCGTACGCGTCCGCCGCGAGCGATTATGATGTCAGGTTCATTTATGTGCGACCGGTGAAGTGGTATTTGTCGATCGGGGAGAAGAGGGACGTCATTGAGTACCCGATGAGCGATGGGGGTGATGGCGGGCGGCCTGACGGCGAGAAGTCCGGTCTGTCTCAGCTTGGGGGTGTCGGCGGACTTGATTGGGCAGGCTGGGATCTGCGCAAGGCGTTGTCGCTGCTCGGCAAAGGGAATCCCACCCTGTTCGAATGGTTGGCTTCTCCAATCGTCTATACCGAAGTCTATGGGTTTCGGGAACGGCTGCAAGCGTTGGCACCGCGAGTTTTCTCCGCCAAAGCTGCGATGCATCATTACTTGCATATGGCAAAACGTAATCTACGGACAGAGCCTGCGGGCGAGTATGCCGAGCCCAAGGCATACCTTAACGTTCTTCGGCCGTTGCTGGCCTGTGCCTGGATTGAACGCTATAGAACGCCGCCGCCTTTAGACATCGAGCAGCTTGCGGAAACGGCTCTGCCGGCCCGGGGCGGGGAGCTCCGAGAGGAGATCGGTCTCCTTCTGATCCGCAAAAAAGCGATGTCCACGCCAGGACCAGAGCTTCGCCTCCCGAGATTGGACGAATATTTGACCGAGCGCGTGGTTTATTTTGAGCGGCTTGCCCTGGCGCTAGAGTCGGGAAACAGGAATCCGGATCGTGCGCTGCTCGATGTGTTGGATGAATTGTTCCACTCCGTTTTGAAAGAGGTATGGGGCATGCGATTTGGGCGATAACCACCATGGAAGTCCATGGTGGTTTTTTTTGCGCTTTTTTATCGGCTTTATAATAATAGGCTAAAATTAGTGACACAGATGAATACATGGTCTATAATCAACAGGTGAAAGCATAGTGAAACAGAGTTAATAAATAAGTAATACAGTGCGCGGATTGGGAGGGGGAGACGCTTATCATCACTTTGGAGCATGTCAGCAAGACCTACAGCTTGCAGAACGGACGATTCGAGGCGGTGCGCGATGTATCCCTACGGGTTCCGCAAGGCACCATCCACGGTATCATCGGTCCCAGCGGAGCCGGTAAATCGACGCTGCTGCGAATGATGAACGCCTTGGAGCTGCCGGATCAGGGAACCGTGACGGTACTGGGCCAGGAGCTTACTGCGCTCCCCGAGACCACGCGGCGTGAAGTGCGGCGTTCGATCGGCATGATCTTTCAGCAGTTTCATCTGCTGAATAATCGCACGGTCAGCGGCAATGTTTCCGTGCCGTTGGAACTTGCCGGTTTGCACCGGAGGGAGCGCCTTAACCGTGTACGGGAATGCCTGCGTTTTGTCGGTCTGGAGGATAAGGCCGGCCAATACCCGGCTTCCCTTAGCGGTGGGCAGAAGCAGCGAGTGGCCATCGCCAGGGCGTTGGCTAGTCGGCCGGACATCCTGCTCTGCGACGAGCCGACCTCCTCGCTGGACCCGAAGACGACTGCGGAGATTCTGGAAGTGCTGCTGCATATCCATCGGACGCTGGGAGTGACGATCGTGATCGTCACGCATGAGATGGACGTGGTCCGCAGCATCTGTCAAGGGGTTTCGGTGATGGAGGACGGCCGATTGATCGATGCGTTTACGCTCGAACGAAACGAGGCGGAGGCCGGAACCTCCGGTATCGCTGGCTACAGCGCTTCTTACCGGGAACTGCTGCTTGGCGGGACGGAGGTGTGAGGGTGTTTGATATGACCTTGATGTGGGACAACTTCATCCAGTATCGCAGCCAAATTGGCGAAGCGGTCGGCGAGACGTTCGCCATGGTTGGGATCGCGCTGCTCGCTGCCGTTCTCCTCGGTTTACCTACGGGAACCGCCTTGTATCTAACCGGCAAAGGCCAGCTTTATGAACACCGCCTGGGGTATGGCCTGTTGAACGGAGCGGTTAATGTCATTCGTTCCTTTCCGTTCCTGCTGCTGGTGGTGTTTATGATTCCGCTCACCCGTCTCATCGTCGGTACGGCGATCGGGACGCTGGCGGCCTCCATCCCGCTTGCGGTCGTTGCGATTGCGATTTATGCGCGGTTTGTCGAGCAATCGCTACTCGAGGTGCCGCGAGGCGTAATCGAATCGGCGCGGTCCATGGGGGCGTCGAAGCTTCAGATTGTGGCGAAGTTTCTATATGTGGAAGCCCGGTCCGGCCTGGTGTTGGGTCTGACTTCCTCGACGATCAGCTTTATTTCTTATTCCACGGTGATGGGCGTGGTTGGCGGCGGCGGCGTAGGTGATTTTGCCATCCGCTACGGTTATCAGCGGTTCGAAACCGAGCTGATGGCCGCGGTGATCCTGCTGATGATTGTTCTGGTGCAAGGAATTCAATTTATAGGAAATGCGTTGTCCCGTTGGCTGGATAAACGCTAATAACGGAGGGAGAAACCATGATAAAGACAGGAAAATGGATGATGACGCTGGCACTGCTGATGTTGGTGTTAAGCGCATGCGGCAATAATGGCAACGCTTCGAACGCTTCAAACACCGGGAATGCGGAGACAGGCGTAGGCGTACCAGCCGCGGCCGAATCCGAGACGACGGAAATGACAACGTTAAAGGTTGCGTCTTTGATTCCGCCGATGACCGACATCCTTGAACTCATTAAACCGCAGCTCAAAGAGGAAGGCATCAACCTGGAGATCGTCGTGTTGTCCGACAATATTCAGCCTAACGACGCGCTGGCGAACAAAGAAGTCGATGCGAACTTCTTCCAGCACGTGCCTTGGATGGAAGAATACAATAAGAATAAAAACGCCAACCTCGTCCCGGTTCAGCCGGTTTATCATGCCGTGTACGGAGCTTATTCCAAACGCTATAAATCGATGGAAGAATTGCCGGACGGCGCGACCATCGTGATCGCAAACGACGCGACGAACGGGGGACGATCGCTAGATATGCTGGATAAGGCCGGCGTGATCAAACTGAAGGAAGGCGTGGGCATCCATGCTACCGTGGGTGATATCGTAGAAAATAGCCACAACTACAAATTCGAAGAAGTTGATCTACTGATGCTGGCGCGGATGTTGGATGACGCCGATTTGGTGCTGATGACTCCGGCTTATGCCAGCCCGCTGGGTCTTACGCCGAAGAAAGACGCTTTGCTGACAGAAACCGTGGAATCGGCTTTTGCGATCACCTTGGTCGCCCGCCAGGACAATCAGGATTCGGAACCGATCCAGAAGCTGGCGAAGGCGATTTCCAGTCCGGAAGTCAAAAAATTCCTTGAAGACAATTACAACGAGATTGCCCTTCCGGCGTTCTGACAGGGAATAGGTCAAACTGGCTCCTTCATAGGATGGTGATAACATGATCCATATGAAGGAGGGGAGCAGATGCAGATTCATCCTGTCCAGCCGGGTCAAACGACGTACAGCATCGCGGATGCTTATGGCGTACCTTATGAGGATATCGTCGAAGCCAACGAACTGCCGAACCCGGAACAGCTTGTGGTTGGACAAACCTTGGTTATCCCGATTGTCGGCAGCTATTACTGGGTTCGGTCCGGGGACAGCCTATGGTCGATCGCGCAGCGATTTGGGTTAAGTTATCAAGAGTTGGCTCGTGTCAACGCCATTGCTGCGGATCAACCCCTGTCGATCGGATTTCGGCTATATATCCCGCCGCGCCCGCGTAGAAGCGCCGAGTTTAACGCCTACGTTGAGCCGCGCGGGGGGACGGTTGCTCCAGCGCTGGAGCGAAGCGCGCGCGAAGTGGCGCAGCACCTGACGTACCTGGCTCCATTTAGCTTTCAGGCGCAGCGGGATGGTTCGCTCAAGGAGCCGCCGCTCAACCAGTTTCCGGAAATCGCCCGGGCGAACCGGGTCGTGCTGATGATGGTGATCACGAATCAGGAGAACGATCAATTTAGCGATGAGCTAGGCCGGATTTTGCTGAACGATATCCCGATCCAGGACCGTTTTCTGGACAATATTGTTACGACGGCAAGCAATTACGGCTTTCGGGATATCCATTTCGATTTCGAGTTCTTGCGGCCGGCCGACCGGGAAGCCTACAACGCTTTTCTGCGAAAAGCCAAAGCGCGTTTTGCGCAACAGGGTTGGCTGATGTCCACTGCTCTGGCGCCCAAGACAAGCGCCGGCCAACAGGGGCTGTGGTATGAAGCGCATGATTATCGGGCGCACGGGGAAATCGCCGACTTCGTTGTGATCATGACCTATGAGTGGGGCTACAGCGGGGGACCAGCCCAGGCGGTATCCCCGATCGGTCCGGTCCGTCGTGTGATCGAATACGCGTTGACCGAAATGCCCGGCTCCAAAATCATGATGGGGCAAAATCTGTATGGCTACGATTGGACGCTGCCCTTCGTGCAAGGAAGCGTCGCGCGGGCGGTTAGTCCCCAGCAAGCGATCCAAATTGCGGCGCGCCACGGCGTCGCGATTCAATACAGCGACCGGGATCAGGCTCCGTTTTATCATTATTGGGATGGGGAAGGACGGGAACATGAAGTATGGTTTGAGGATGCCCGCTCAATCCAAGCCAAGTTTAATTTGATCAAGGAGCTGGGGCTGCGCGGGATGAGCTATTGGAAGCTGGGCTTGAGTTTTCCGCAAAATTGGCTGCTGATCGAGAACAACTTCGATGTGGTCAAAAGAGGGTAGAACCTAATTTTTCGGACGTGAGAGGACTTTGTGATTTTTGTAACAGAGTTCCCGAAAATCCTGCGTTATGATATAAACAAGTTAAGTAATCAAAATTTAAATGAATAGAGATCTTCGGGGTAAGGTGAAATTCCTAACCGGCGGTGAGGTTTCTGATTGCAGAAACTGCAGCCCGCGACTCGCTTGTGGCTTCGGCCGCACGCGACTGACTTGGTGTAATTCCAAGGCCGACGGTAAAGTCCGGATGGGAGAAGATCAATAAAGCTATAGTTTGATCCAGGGACCGGTACGGTTCCTGACAGGCTTATTTGGTCAGCCCCCGCAAACCTTTACGAAGGTCGGTGCGGGGGTTTTCTACTTAGACCCTCTATTCAAGAAGGGGACAAACACCATGGAAAAAGCAAATGTTAGCGGCGGACTCGGGATTCAGGCTGGCGCGGGCGCGGGGGCGCTTACGGGCACATCCGGCCAGGTTCAGCAATCGTCTGCGAAGGCAGAGGCACGCAAATCGCGAAGCGGATTTTGGCTCGTTGTTTTGGGGGCGGCGCTGTGGGGCGTTGACCCGTTATTTCGAGTCATCTTGCTGGAGTCGCTGACGTCGGCTCAAATTGTACTCATTGAGCACCTTATTATCGCGCTCATTGCCATACCTGTCTTATGGAACAACCGCACCGAGCTGAAAGGGCTGGGCTGGAAGCAAGGGGGCGCGCTGCTCTTCATTTCCTGGGGCGGTTCCGCCATCGCCACGATTCTGTTTACGATGGCGCTGTCGAACGGCGATCTGAACGCTGTGCTGCTGCTGCAGAAGATGCAACCGCTGTTTGCCATCCTGTTGGCCGGATTGCTGCTCAAGGAGAAGCTGCCTCGGTTCTTCTTCGGCTTCTTGGTCATTGCGCTGCTCGGAACGTATTTACTGACCTTCGGATTTACGATGCCGATCGGGCATTGGAGCGACTTCGTGCAGGTGGGCAGCTTGCTGTCGCTGGGCGCGGCCGCGTTGTGGGGCGGATCCACCGTGATGGGCCGGATGATGGTTGGGCATATGAAGTATGAGACGGTGACGTCGCTGCGGTTTGTATTGGCGCTGCCGCTGCTGCTGGCCATCACCTGGAACGAAGGGGCCGCCTGGAACCTGCCTGCCGGTACCTCACAAATTGCCGCGCTTTCGCTCAACATGCTGGGACAAGCGCTGCTGCCGGGACTGCTCAGCCTGCTTGTATACTACAAGGGGCTGACGACAACGAAGGCTTCGGTCGCCACATTAGCCGAACTCAGCTTCCCAATGGTCGGGGTTCTAATCAACTGGATTGCCTTCCAGCAGATGATTACGCCCGCCCAGGTGTGCGGATTCGTTCTGATTTGGGGCACGTTGTTCCTGATCTCCCGCCAGGGAGCCAAGCAATAACCTTTCGCTTATAAAAAGAAGCGAGGTTTCCGCCCTTAACTGGGTTCGGAAAACCTCGCTTTTTTTCGCTTTATTCAGCTCGCTTGGCCGTGATCGTTTAGTTCTCGTCCAGCCACAAAATCGCCGTCACGCCGCGCGGATAATACCGGCTGCCGCAGATTACGCCGGCCATCATCTGATCGCTCCAGCTCCAGAAGGCGTTCTTCTCGGAGGTCAGCCAGGCGACATGCGCGGCGTCGGCCGCTTGGCCCCGTTCATCCCAGGCCAGGCCTAGGATCCGGCGGGCGATGAATTGGCACAGATAAATTTTGCTGAGCCAGGAATTGTTGCTCGTCGAGGATAGCTTCCACCCACCGTCTTCGAACAGGCAGATACCGGGTTGCAACACCGTGTTCAGGTGCGTGGACAATGCCCGAATATATTCGCCGAACCGGCCGTTCGGATCCAGCGCTTCTTCGCATCCAGTGTACAGCGGGAAGATCAGACCCTCGATCGCCGGGATAATCTTGGAGTCGTTATTTTCCTGGATGACCGCCGGAATGTAGCCGCCAGGCAGCAGATGCGCGGTGATCGTCCCGGCACACCGCTCGGCTTGCCGTCCGGACAGTTCGGCCGCCGCCTCGCGACCGTTTGCTCGCAGTAGCTTTTCCATCGCGACGTAAGCTGCCCAGCTCTTGCCAGCCAAATAGATGTTGTTCCGCGCTTGACCCAGCGAGACATCCAAGCTGTCGTAAGTGGTGATTTCGGCACCGCCCATCGTGCGGGAGCTGTCAAGGCCCATGACGCCGGTCCGTTTAGCTGGGTCCGGATGATCGCGATTCACCATACTTTCCAGACATTGCTCCAGGATCGGCAGGTTGCGATCCAGCCATTCGCGGTCATTCGTTTGCTGGACGTAAACCGTGGCGCTCAATACCCAGTTGACAAGCTGCTCATGGGTCATATGGGAGAAGCAATCGTCAATCGCATGCAGCTCGTAAACCGAATAGCCCGGTCGGGAGAACGTGTTGGCAACGCCCATGTCGTGCGTGAAGCTGATGCCGCCGGGATATTCGGTCGCATCTCCGGGAAGACGTACCGTGTCCCGATAACTGTAGCGGCTGGTGTAGAGATCCAGCTCGTTTTTGACCGTCCACGGGTTCATTTTCAGCTCAAAAAACAACTGGTCGACCAGCAAATCGAACGTATTCATCATCCGGTATTCGCCTTCGTTCACGACCCAAAGCGGCTTGCCGTCCTGCTCCAGCAGCTCGGTGGATCCGTAATAGCTGCGGATCGCGTGCGCGAGCATAAACTTCTGGTCCTCGGTCAACTTCGAGTCGTAGACAAGCGTCTCGGCTTTCTGCGCAACCTCCAGCTTACGGTCGAACTCAGCCAGCGCATAATCGGCTACGTCCTCGATATTGGCGAAATACCGCGTGTAATAGTAGGACGCGTCCATCCCGGTGGTGACGTAACCGGCGCGATAGAAACAGAGCGCAAAGCGGTAGGTAGCTTTCTCGCCGGCGGGGGTATCCATGAGCAGCGCGCCCACTGGCCCGAGACCAAAACGGAGGTTCTCCGGAACCTTTGGCTTCAGGATGGATTCCATCTTGAAGAATCCGGCGCTTGTAATCCGCGGGTCGTTCGCTGCAATCGCGGTATGGCGGCCCTGGCCGACGCCGCAGATCCGGCCGTCGGTCACATCCTCCAAGCGTCGGATCGCGCTGAACGGATCGATGTTCTGCAAACCGAAGAAGGCTTTCCGGGCCGAGGTTCCCCGCGTGTTGTCGACCGTGATTTCGGCCAGCACGGCCGGCATGAGCGCGAAGCGCAGCTGATCTTCGGTCGCCGTCTCAGGGTCGGGCACGCCTTCAAACGGCGAGATCAGGCGGAACGTCAAATCGCCGGCTTGCCATTCGTCGATCGCCACACCGAATCGGCGGACAATCTCGCTGCGGCCGAACGGTTCGATGAGACCGCTTTCTTTTTTCTGAACGGAATGCTGCTCGCTGGACTCGTCGCCGCTCTCTTCCGTCGTATAACGGTCCCGCTCATCCAGACCTTCGCCGAAGAACGGCAGGGCCCGGTAATGGTCTTGCCCGTCGTCCTGCAAGCCAATGTAAATGTTCTGCTTAGGCGGGCTGCCCAGTTCGAGGTCGAATCCGCCGCTTTGGCCGGGATGTCCTAACGTAAAGCTGGCGAAGGCTCCCATCGGGGAGTGATGCGCGTTAAAAAATATATTTTTACCCAAGTTGATTACCTCCTGTTCAATTGGTTGCGGTTGTGCTAGTTTGATTATATCAAGGCTTTGGGGGAACGCCCATATCCAAACCGTCGATTGATTTATCCAAAACGTTCAAAGACGGCGAGGAGGGGACCAAAAGCAGCGAAACGGAGGGACGAGGGTGGTTAGAGAGCATCAGGTTACGGAATATATGCTGCCGGATATGGATTCGACGTTTAAGCTCTTTGCCGCGCATCTGCGGACGGTGACGAGCGCGTGGTCGTACCCGCGGCACAGCCATCCGCTGTTCGAAGTGAACCTGCTGCTGGCGGGCAGTCAGGAGATGATCGTGGGCGGCAAACGGTACGTACAGCAGCCCGGCGATTTCCTGCTGCTGCGCCCCGAGGACGTGCACGAAAGCCGGACGCTGGGGACGGAGTCGATGACGTATTATTGTCTGCATTTTAATGTCGACGAACCCGTGCTTCGTGAGCTGCTGTGCCGCGGCGAGGAGCTCCTGCATGCGGCGGACAGCCCGCTGGCCGAGATCATCCGGCCAAGCCTGGATAAGCTGATCGCGTTGACCTCGCACGGGGCGGGCGCTAAGCTGGCGGACAAGATGCGGGCTTTGTCCGCGGTGTTCGAGCTGTTCGCCGGCCTGAGCGAAGGGCTGGCAGAACGGGAAGTCGGCGCTCCGGGCAGCCGGATGAACCGGATCGCGGCGGAGATTGCCGCCGGCTTGGAACGCAGCGTTGACGAGTCGGAGGCTGTAAACGCGATAACGGGCGAGGGTTTCGGCGGCGACGGCGATGGCGACGGGGTCGATGGGGATCGGACACGCGAAACCGTTGCGGCGGTTACCGCCGGACTCGGCTATAGCGCGTCCTCCTGCAACCGGATTTTCCGCAGCGTCTACGGGATGTCGCCGCGCCAGTACTTATCGGCGCTAAAGCTGAAGAAGGCCAAGCTCCTGTTGATGGAGCCGGAACTCTCGGTGGAAGCCGTCTCCATGCGTCTCGGTTACAAGGATATCGCGCATTTCAGCCGGCAGTTTAAGCGCTGGACCGGGGAATCGCCTGGCAAGTTTCGAGCTAGGTTTCACATTTAACTCTTATTATGAAAGGGGTTGGCTGCAGTGACAGTTGAAAGCGCTGACTTATTGGCGTTGCCGCTCCGTAAGCGGATCGTCTTTTTTGGCGACAGCATTACGGAGAACGGAACGTACATCCGTAATTTAGAGGCATTTTTCTTGAAGCATCTGCCGGAACACCGGCTGGAGTGGATCAATCTGGGGGTCAGCAGTGAAACCGCGGCAGGAACCAGCGAAGCGGATCATCCGTTTCCCCGTCCCTGCGTGCACGAGCGTTTGGAGCGCGCCTTGGCGGAAGTGCAGCCGGATTGGGCGTTTATTTGCTACGGAATGAACGACGGCATCTACCATCCGCTTGGAGAGCAGCGCTTTGAAGCTTATCGCGACGGAGTGCGCCGGGCCGTGGACCGGGTGCGCGGCGAGGGAGCCCGCGTCATCCTGATGACGCCGCCGCCGTTTGACGTTGCTTCAGCCGGCGGGGAGGCATTGCCGGGAGGAATGGACGACTACTCGTTTGAGCGTCCTTTCATCGATTATAACGCCGTCTTGGACCGTTATGGGGACTGGGTGCGCGAGTACGGCGAGGCCGAAGGGCTGACGGTCGTGGATCTCCGCGGTCCGCTTGGCGAATTGATTCGCGCTCGGCGGGAGGCGGACCCCGGCTATCGCTACGGCGATGGCATCCACCCGAACGAAGACGGGCATTGGGTGATCGCTCGGACGATTCTGAGCCGTGTATTCCATCTGGAGCTGGAGCGGATGCCAGATTGGGCGGATGGCGGAGACAGCGCGTTCATCCGGCTCGTCGGCGAGCGCCGAGTCGTGCTGAATGCGGCATGGCGGGAGCATGTCGGGCATACGAACCCGAACAAGATGGAGACGCCGCCGCTCGCGGAGGCGTTGCTGCAGGCTGAGGCGTTGCTGCCGGCGATCAAGCGGGCCGCCTTGGAGGAGGGCGGCGCGGAGAGTGCTGAGGTGAGCGAATGGATGGGCTTTGCGCGCACCGACTTTTACTTCGGCGGCCGCGAATGCGTGGTGGTCGCTCCGCAGGATGCCGCGCCTGGTCGGCCGTGGGTGTGGCGGAGCGAGTTCTTCGGCGCGTTCGCGGACGCCGACCTCGCCCTGCTCGAGCAAGGCTGGCATCTCGCCTATTGCCGGCTGAGCCATCTTTACGGCTGCCCGTACGCTGCCGGGCAGATGGAAGCCTTTCGCGCCGAGGTGGCCGCGAAATACGGGCTCACCCTGAAGCCGGTGTTGTTCGGCTTCAGCCGGGGTGGCCTGTACGCGCTGCGGTACGCCGCGCTGTACCCGGATCGCGTCGCGGCGTTGTACCTCGACGCGCCGGTGGTGGACATCCGCAGCTGGCCGGGGGGCCAGGGGGCGGGTCGGGGCGCGCCGGAGGAGTGGCGCGACTGCTTGGCGGCGTACGGCATCGCCCAAGCCGCGTCTTCTCCGGCGGAGGGTGCCCGGCGTGCCGGCGAGGAGACGGAGCGCCTGCTGGCGGGGCTGGCCGCGCCGGCCCGCGCCGGCGTGCCGGTGCTGCTCGTCTCTGGCGACGCCGACCTCGACGTGCCGTTCGAGGAGAACGGCGCGGTGCTGGAGCGTGTCTACCAAGCCCATGGCGGCACGGTGACGGCGATCCTCAAGCCGGGTGGCGGGCATCACCCGCACAGCTTGCCCGACGTCACGCCCATCGTGGAGTTTGTCCTCACAGCGGCTGCGAACCACAGCCGATAACAACCGTGAACCACCGTCCGATGCGATTTGGACGGTGGTTCGTTGCGTTAAGCGGTGGGGAAGTACGGATGAGGAAGAGGGGCGTGGAAGGAGAAAGCGGGTTAATGGCCGGTAGCCGGTAGCTAGCAGCCCAAAGATTGTAACTTGTAGCCCGTACCTTGGATCATCATAACTTGCAACTCACAACTCACAACTCACAACTCGCAACTCATAACTAATAACTCACAACTCATAACGCACAACCCGGATCTCGAAATTTGCGAACGGGTAACTAGTAACTCATGATTTGCAACACACCATTTCCAGCATGTATCTAGTATTTCGTTTGCGCTGCACGTTGGGGGTAATTAGTGGCTTCTCACGTACGCCTGGATGGGTTAGCTGGATCGCACCCCGGTCTTTTTGCGCAAAACTTAGATCTACATAACAGTTCGCTGCTGCAGCTAACCTCTTAACAGGACATTCTATATGAAATTTCATATAGAATTCGAGGGTTGATAATGGAATAAGCAGTTATGTTCGAAATATCATATATAATCTCCGCATTCGGCTCCCTAACAGCCCAATCTGTATGAAATTTCATATATAACTCCCTATTTGAGCGTGAATCCGGTAATTATATTCGAAATTTCATATATAATCCCAATGACCGAACGTCCTAACCTAATACCCCCAAGTTCGCTCATACTCTCGCCGACGCCCACGCAACTCCAGGACGCGAACGAGGACGGATGGAGGGCAGCGGTACCGACCATAACTGGTTGAGCCACTGAAAAAGGACGCACGCAGGCGCATTCCCCGCGGCGTCCTTTGATCCAAAAAGTTACTTTACAAACTGCGATACGGCGAACACGGCCGGCGAGTTCCAATAGATCGTCACTTCATTGCCGGCATAGCTTAGCTCATGGTCGACGAAGCATTGTGCCGGAGGCAGTCCTTGCAGATGCTCCTGCATATAGTCGTCGTTCAGGTTGCGGTTCGGTCCCCCGGACACGAGGCCGGGAACGGACGCTTCCACGTCGTCCGCTACAGACGGGCGATAATGCAGATGGTTGACCGAGCGGTCGCCAAAGCCGGACACGTAGCTGAGATCCAGTACGTTGCGGCCCAGGAGATAGTGAATATGCTCGAGCGCCAGCCCCCGGTAACGTTCCTCACCGCCAAGGCGATTGGCGATCAGGAGGAGCATCGCGTTATTCATCAGCACCATGTTGCTGCCCCAGATATAATCCTCCGGGCGCAGGGAGGTGAGATAACCGTCTTCTGCACAACGGTCGGCTAATCGTTTGGCTTCCGCGAGCAGCCCTTCCTGTAACGCGGTGCGCAATGCGGGATCTGTATCGGCACCTGCCTCTGCGCCGAACAGGTATGCGATTGTCCCATAGCCACTCATATTGGTCCAGCCCAGCTCGTATTTGGCGAAGGGGAGGGCAGCTAGCCCACGGAATGCTTCGTGATATTTCTCTTCGCCGGTCGTACGGAAGAGTTCGGCTGCGGCCCAATACCGTTCGTCCAAGTCGCTTGCATCCCCGTATTCACCCGTGCCGACATCTGCCGGATTCTTGAAGCCGGGACCGTCCGGATGAGGCGGCGTTTGGTCCAGCCAAGCCCAGGCGCGTTCGGCCGTTTGCAGGCAGCGCGTAGCGAAAGCTTCGTCGAACGGTCGATAGACCCGCGCTGCCATCGCCATCACGCCGGCTAGACAGGCGGTAGCGGTGGCGGAGACGGGCAGAAAGTAAAGGTCGTCCCGGTCGTCTTCAGGCATGATGTCGAGCGGAGGGAATTGCTTCGTCGTCAACTTGTGAAAGGCGCCGCCCGAGCGCGGGTCCTGCATTTTAAACAACCATTCTAGCTCGTACCGGCATTCGTGCAACACATCCGGTATCCGATCATCGCTTTCCGGCAACGGAATCGGCCGTTGAAACGCCTTGGGGTTCCCCTCGTAAGCTAACAGCAAGTCGGTAACCGCTTTGGCTCCCGGGCCGGTGTATTTCCCATAATCGCCGGCATCGTGCCAACCGCCTCGGCTGTCCAGGCGGAGGGAAGGATCATCGTACACGATGCCCTCGGAAGTATGGCAAGCGTGATGCTTCCAAGGGCCGGCGATGCTCTCCTCCAGCTCCATGCCGCAACGTAAATAATAAAATGCCTTCAGCAAGCCCTGTTGCAAGTCGGCATAGGGATTGCCGGCGATCACAAACGCTGCCGAGCTTTCGCCGTTCAGGCTAACCCGATATGTTCCCGGTGTTCTTAGTTCCCCGAAATCGCCCCGGCAGACCGTTGTCCCCGATGCTTCATCCTGCTGTGCAGGACCGGTTGTGCTCCGGTAAACCACTTCTCCTGAAACGGTATCGATCATTTCGAATTCACCGCCCGAGCCGGCGTAAACAAAGGATTTAGCGGCTTCGGCCGGGTAGCCGAGCTGATTGACGGAGATGCTTCGACGCAGTGGTACAGGGGTGTTGGATGTTTGATTCATGCGTATCCCTCTTTTCGATCGTTAAAGTAAACGTTTTCAAAAATAGGCATTTCTTCGTTTCGCGAATTACTAACCCTACCTCTAGCTCACTCTTCTATCCTTGCATGTTCCGATTCGAATAACAAGACTCGAAATTTAATGATCGATCGTTATAATTTTATCGTTATCGGATCGTTCGGAGATCTGTCACAATAACCGGGAGATTCTGACAAACGACAGGGATCCTATCGACTCTTTTTTGGTAGTATGGTATCATGATAGTCTGATAACGTATTAGCGAACTAAAGCGTAAGACCTTCTGTCGAAGCAAACACAGGAAAGAGCACAAATGAAGCGTACACAGAGGTCAACTTCAGGGGGAGAGAGACAGATGAAAACGAACCAAAAAATGATTATGATGGGTCTTGTGATGGCTCTGGTTTTGACGATGCTGGCCGGTTGTTCGGGCTCGGGAGCCGGGAAGGATGACAACAAGCTGGTGATCGGGATTGACGATAAATTTGCACCGATGGGCTTCCGCGACGAAAAGAACGAAATTGTGGGCTTCGACATTGATTATGCCAAAGCGGCAGCGGAGAAAATGGGAATGGAGGCCACCTTCCAGCCCATCGACTGGTCGGCTAAGGAATCCGAACTGAATAGCGGTCGGATCGATTTGATCTGGAACGGATATACGATTACGGAAGAACGTCAAGGTAAGGTATTGTTCACGAAGCCTTACTTGAAAAATAGCCAGGTGGTTGTCACGCTAGCCGATTCGGAAATCGCCCAATTAAGCGATCTGGCTGGCAAAGCGGTGGGACTGCAGTCATTGTCCTCCGCGGCGGACGCGCTTAACGCGGCACCGATCAAGAGCGAGATCAAAACCGTTTCCGAATTTCCAGACAACGTGCTGGCGCTCAGCGATCTCAAGACGAAGCGTCTTGACGCGGTTGTCATCGACGAGGTCGTGGCGAGATATTATATGTCCAAAGAAGAAGGGACGTTTAAGCTGCTGGACGAATCGCTGGCGCCTGAAGAATACGGCATCGGCGTGAAGAAAGGCAACGAAGAGCTGCTCAACAAGTTGCAGCAGGCGCTTGATGAACTGAACCAGGACGGTACCGCGTCCGAAATTTCGCAGAAATGGTTCGGCGAAGATAAAGTGCTGAAGTAGAAACGAACCCGCTCAAACCGGATTGCTTCGGAATCCGGTTTTTTGCTGGCTGCGGCTAGCCCGCGGGGCATCGTACAAGTATAAATCGAGGAGAACGACCATGAGTATGGAGTATTTATTGAGTATCTTGGGGCCGATGCTGGAAGGGATGGAAACCACGATTCTGCTGTTTGTGCTGGCGATTGTGACGTCGATTCCGCTGGGATTTGCCTTTACCTTTATGGTTCGCAGCCGAATCAAACCGGTCGCTTGGTTTGCCGGCGCGTACATTTATGTCATGCGCGGCACGCCGCTGTTGCTGCAAATGCTGTTCGTCTGCTTCGGGCTGCCGGTGATTCCGGTCATTGGCGAGTATCTCGTCATGGACCGATTCGCGGCCGCATGCTTGGCTTTTACGCTGAATTACGCAGCCTACTTCGCGGAGATCTTCCGCGGCGGTCTGCTGGCGATCGACAAAGGCCAATACGAGGCGGCGAAAGTGCTGGGCCTCAGCCGCTGGCAGACGACGACGCGGATCGTGCTGCCGCAAATGCTGCGAATCGCGCTGCCTGCCGTCTCCAACGAGTCGATCACGTTGGTCAAGGATACAGCGCTGCTTTATGCGGTCGCCGTACCCGAACTGCTGCATTTTGCGCAAACGGCGGTCAACCGGGATTTTACGATCATGCCGTTCGTGCTTGCGGGCGTGCTGTATCTGTTGATGACGTTGGTGCTTACCGTGCTGTTCAAGGCACTGGAGCGGAAGTTCAAATTCGAGTAGAGGGCTGGAGTTATGGATCAAGCAATCGTAGAAGTCGAGCATTTACGAAAATCGTTTGACGACCTGGAGGTGTTGAAGGACGTCACCTTTTCCGTCGCTGCTAGTGAGGTGCTGGCGGTAATCGGACCGTCCGGGTCTGGCAAAAGCACGATGCTGCGCGCATTGGCTCATCTTGAGGAAATCGACGGGGGCAGCATCCGCATCGGCGGCGAGACGCTGGCGAAGGACGGACGGTATGCCGGCAGCGCCAAGCTCAAGGGAATCACTGCCCGCATGGGCATGGTGTTCCAGCATTTCAACCTGTTTCCGCACCTTACGGTACGAGGCAACCTGGAGCTCGCTCCCAAGCTGGTCAAGGGATTGCCAGCCACGGACATCCGTGCCAATGCCTCGGAGCTGCTGGAGAAGGTGGGGCTATCGGACAAAGCCGATGTTTATCCCTCCAACCTGTCCGGCGGGCAAAAACAGCGGGTCGCCATCGCCCGGGCGTTGATGATGAGTCCGGAGATCCTGCTGTTCGACGAGCCAACCTCGGCGCTCGATCCCGAACTGACGGGCGAGGTGCTGCAGGTCATGAAGCAGCTCGCCGAAGAGCGGATGACGATGATCGTCGTCACGCATGAGATGGGCTTTGCGCGGGAGGTGGCCGACCGCGTGATGTTTATGGCGGACGGCGAGATTATCGAGTCAGGTCGTCCGGAGCAGTTGTTTGGAGCTCCGCAGCATGAGCGGACCCGGTCTTTTTTGCAGCGGGCACTGTAACGTATAAATTCAAAGCGGCGGTAGCCTCAGACTTCGTTGGTGAAGTTCTGGGACTGCCGCCGTTTTCTGCTGTTACTGATATTTATTTCACCGAGTAAACCCCTGTTTTGTAAACCAGCGTATAGAGCATGCCAGTGTCGGTTAATAAGGTCTGGTCAACATCGTCTTTGGTTAAACGGCGTTGCTTGCCATCGGCAGCGATGTGATAGATACCGGGCTCGTAGCCGTAGGATACGTAATAGGCGCCGGACTTGTTGATTTCAAAGGTTGTTTCAGACGACGCTCCGGCCGCTAGAGAGGCCAGCTTCTTCTCCTGCCCTGCGGCCGGGTCAAACCGGTATAAATCCATCCCTTTGCCATTGGCGGTCGTATAATAGAATACGTTCCCGTACATACGGATTTGGGCAATTTTCCGGGACAACACGGCGACAGCGCTCTCTCCGCCATCCAACCCTGTATGCATCAAGCGACCCGAGCGATCATCCAGATAATAAATTCCTTCGCCGATCAGCCAGAATCGACTTACGTCCGTGGCCAGCTTGTTGTGCGTCCGGCCGGTTATGTCAATCCGGTATAAGGCGTTAGGATCCTTCGAATCGCTATCATTGAAGCCAATCGCGAAGAGCGCACCGTCCTTCAGCGGCAGCGTGGGATCGGACTTAAACCCGATTCCGCCGTTATCCTCGACGGATCGGACCACGCCATAGGCATATCCGGGCTCTCCGAGCAACGATTCCTCCCCAGTGTTTAGGTCGAGTCGGTTCAAATTGTCCGCAAATCCGCTCATAAAACGAAAATCCGTATAATACAAAGCCCCTTGGTCACTAGCGAGGCCAACCAGGTCCTTGGCCGACAATATCTCCTGCAATGTCCCATTCTTCACCTGATATAGCGTGTCACGCCCCATCGTCAAATCCCCAACATGGAGGTTAACGAATAAATCGTTATCCAACTTACGTACATCCGTCAGCCATCCGTCCTCGGGCCGCCAGTCTCCCAGCGCGGCGATTTGCTGCGGCTGTTGTTTTCCCAGGTCATAGGCGTAAAGGTAAGCTTGATTGTTTACCGTGGACACGTAATAGAAAACATCGCCAATCCGTTTGCCCGAATGAAACACCGGCTTACCGGGAACTTGAATCCGAGTTGCCTTGTTCCCTTCCGTTTGCCGGAATAGCTGTTCATCCAAGGAAGCGCCGTTGTTCCGGTAAACCGTTTTTAGGTAATACACATCGGTTCCGAATTGGGTCAGTGGGGTAGATACGTTCTCGTAATCGATCCGTTTGCGCCGATCAGTCAGCTGCGTTCGGATGGAATCTTTGGTCGCCAGCGTTTGTGGGTGTTTCAGGTCAAGTGCCGCATCTCCGATCAGAATCAGCCCATCCAGCCAATCGATCTGTTTGCCAAGCGCCGTTGCGGCGTCCCTTAGGGGCAGCATGACCCGGCCGCCGATCTTTTGCGGCGGAACATCGAGCTTCACCGATTTGCCGTTAATGAGCATTGTCGTGCTGTTGACCTTGAACTTTACCGTTCTCTTTAGCGGGAGGTTCTGAAGAAGCACATCGTTTGGCGTCTTCGCGTTCCAGACGACATCCCAATACCCTTGATTCGCATGAGTCGTATGCTCGGCCAGATATCCCATCAAACGAATGGGCACGAGGACACGTCCGTTTCGTTGAACGACTTCGTAATCCCCACCAACATCCGTCTTGCGGCCTTGAATGAACGCTTTTCCTTGATAATCATAAGGAATGATCGCCAGCTCGCTGAACGCTTCCTCCAGCGATTGGCTGCCGTTTCCTACGGGGTCAGCCGCCTCCGCGGCATGAACTCCGGCTGTTCCTAGCCCAAGGCAGGCCGTCAAAAGCAGCAGGATGAATTTCTTTTTCAAATCGAAACGCTCCCTTCCATAACAAATCCCAATAAGTTCTATAGCAACTAGACGCTTCCACAGTCGCAAAAGTTTCTGTTTTCGGAGGGACTCCCCATGGTAGAATCAAAAAAGAAGTCGTTTACATCAGGCAGGATGGAGGATAAATAGATGATGAATCAGTACGCTTCTGCCACCGTCGTATCGGCGGCATGCAACTATATTATGGAGCGTCCGGACAAGTTCACGCATACTTATCGGACCTATGTGAAGTTAAGAGAACATGGAAAGCTGGAGCTCCGATTCTGGCATAGTAACGCGATTGACTCTACTTGGGATACCGGGTTGGTTGCCCGCGGCGGAGCCCTCGGTGGACAATGGCGGATCGAAGCCGCTTACGTTGCGGACGGAGGCACGGCGCCGGACGGTTCCGTCGAGCCTAACTCGCAGGTTCGCGTCACGTTTGACGGAGGCAGCGGGGCCCGATCCGTTGCCCCCGGGGAGAAGTTCTGGAGCGATCCGGTCAAGCTGGACCTGCCAGAAGGGCATTTGCTGGCGTTTACTTGGACGATTTCTACCGATGCGGGTGGCAAAACGGTGCCGTACAATACCGAGCAGATGCTGGTCACGGCTTATGACGCGCCTGGCAAATGCGCCGATATGTCGGATGCCGAAGGCTTTGCCCTTTCGGAAAAATTGCTGGTGATGCCTGCGTTAATCGCCAGCGCCAAACCGGTGCGGCAACGTTTGGTGTTCCTAGGCGACTCGATTACGCAAGGCGTGAGAACCCGCAGGGACGGTTACGAGTATTGGGCGGCGCGGATTGCCGATGGACTGGGGAGCGATTACGCCGCGTGGAATCTGGGTTCCGGCTGGGCGAGAGCCTACGATGCCGCGGCGGAGGGCGCTTGGCTGAGCAAGGTAAAGCTCGGCCAAGTTCCGGGAACGGGTACGCAGATCGTTTTGGCGCTTGGGGTGAACGATATCGACATCGGAGCACGCACTTCCGAGCAGTTGTTAGCCGATCTGAACACCATCATCACCGTATTACGTCAAAACGATCCCTCCGCGGAAATCATCCTGTTCACCGTACCGCCCTTTAACTTCAGCGAGGAGCGGGAGCAGATATGGCGTTACGTTAACGAACAAATCCGCTCTGCTTCGCTTCCGGGCGTAGACCGTGTGTTTGATATGGCGGCTTTGCTGTCCCAGCCCGCACCGCTCGAGCATCGCCTGCGCCGAGAGTTCATGAGCTCGGCGGACGACCCTCATCCGAATGGGGTGGCCGGCAAGGTGGTTGCCGATGCGTTCTTAGCGTGGTATTTCGGTGAACGATGAGCGGGATAACGGAGAGTATCGAACCGGCTCGTCTGAACGTGGGGATTTTCGCCCATGTCGACGCCGGAAAGACAACGACGACAGAGCATATTTTGTACGAAAGCGGACGGATTCGCATGCTGGGCAGCGTGGATGACGGCACGGCGCTTACCGATTCGCTGGAAGTGGAGCGTCAGCGCGGCATTTCTGTGCGCGCGGCCATGACGACGTTCACCTGGAAGGGCACGCAGGTCAATTTGATCGATACGCCGGGTCATGTCGATTTTCTGTCCGAAGTGGAGCGGTCGCTGCGCGTGCTGGATTGCGCGGTGCTGGTTCTTTCCGCGGTAGAAGGCGTTCAGGCGCAGACGGAAATGATTTGGAACGCGCTTAAGAAGCTGCAGATTCCCACGCTCTTGTTCATCAACAAGATGGACCGCGTTGGCGCGGATCCCGATGCGGTGCTCGCTCAGGCACGCAATTATCTGTCTCCGGACATCGTTCCTGTCCAACATCCGCTTGGGGCTTGGCAGGATTACAGCGGAGCAGTGGATTTGTGGCAGACCGATTTGGAGGAAGCCGCTGCCGAGGCAGGCAGCTTGGAAGCATACGCATCGGCCCGGAGTCGTTTGATCGAGTTCTTAGCCGAGCGCGATGACGCGCTGCTCGAGTCGTACGTTAGCGGAGAGAACGTTGCGGAGGAACGTTGGGCGCGATGTGCGGAGGAGTTGGCCCGGTCTGCCCGGATGTACCCGCTGGTGTACGGAGCGGCGGCCAAGGGAATCGGCATCGCTCCGCTGCTGGATGCGATGCTTCGCTATTTCCCTCCGGCTGGAGGTGATCCGGAGGCCCCGTTGTCCGGCGTCGTCTTCAAGATTGAACGCGACAAGACGATGGGACGGATGGCGTATGTGCGACTTTATGAAGGCAGCCTCCACAATCGCGATGCCGTGTTGAACCACACGCAGAACCTGAGCGAGAAGGTGACGCAGATTCGTAAAATCGACGGTACCCGGTCCGAGGATATCGGCGTGCTGCAAGCGGGGGACATCGCTGCCGTCTGTGGCTTGTCCCATGTCCGCATCGGCGACGTGCTAGGGCGGCCGGAGGCGGTCCCGGCCGAAGCCAAGCTGGCGGTCCCGCTGCTCACCGTGCGGGCGCATCCGGCCAACGAGGCGGAATACCGGGCCGTGGCAGATGCCTTGCAGGAACTGTCCGACGAAGATCCGCTGCTGGACTTGCAATGGCTGCAGGAGGAGCGGGAGCTGCACGTGAAGGTGATGGGCCCGATCCAGCTGGAGGTCCTAAGCAGCGTAATGGAAACGCGTTACGGACTGAAGGTGACCTTCGGCAAGCCATCGGTTATTTACAAAGAAACACCTAAGCAGGCGGGTGAGGGCTATATCGCTTACACGATGCCGAAGCCTTGCTGGGCGATCCTACGGTTTAAGATCGAACCTGGCCCACGGGGGAGCGGCCTGACCTATGAAGCATACGTGCGGGACGAAGATTTGCTGCCGCAATATCAGAATGAGGTCGCTCGCCGCGTTCCCGAGGCTCTGCAACAAGGGCTATACGGCTGGGAGGTTACCGATCTGAAAGTCACGTTGACCTATGGTCAGCATCATGTTTGGCATACCCATCCCCTTGATTTTGCCGTCGCTACGCCAATGGGAATGATGGACGGGCTGGCCAACGTCGGCACGATGCTGCTGGAGCCGATCTTGCATGTCCGGTTAGTCGTTCCCGAAGAGAACGCCGGCCGGGTGATGAACGATCTCGTGCAGATGCGCGGTCGTTTTGAGCCGCCGCAGCTACAGGGGGAGCGAGTGTTAATCGAAGGTCATGTACCGCTCTCGACGTCGCTTCATTACCCGATTGAACTGAGCTCATATACGAAGGGACGGAGTACGTTTGCTTCCTCCTTCGCCGGCTATGAACCGTGCCCGCCGGACGTTCAGGCCGAACGGACCCGGAGGGGCGTTAATCCACTGGACCAGGCGAAGTATATCCTCAGCGTGCGGAAAGCGCTGCAAGGCTAAGCCGACATGCCATACGCCTTAGTCAAAATAAGCTCCGAAATTCTTCATGTAGAAGGAACAATGGACGCGAATCGGCATTTGGCTGAATTGTTCATGCCAGTCGGTCCTTTTCCATTCCTCATAGCTCATTTTGTTTCGCACGTATTTTCCCAGCCCCAAGCTGTCCGTGCGATTCTGCTGCAATGTCTTAATGATCCGCAGTGATTCCATGACGATGTGCTCACTAACCAGCTTTTCAACCTTGGCCCGTTCGTCAGTACTTAATTTTGCTTGACCAAAGTATTCTTCCACTCCCCCTTCAACCTTCAGGTAAATATCCGCTTCGTATTCGCCGGACGGGCCTTTCGAGACCTTGATCCGGCGTTTGCTTCGGACGGCCCGGAAGGAGATGGCCTTCAAGTTGGGATCCTCCGACGTTAGGCTGAATTCGCCTTGCGACAGATCTTGGTACAGGAGCGAAAACAGGTAAACATCCTTCCAGGGCAGCTTGTCGATCATCTTGTCGTCCCGGAATGTGGCGATGCCGCTGATGGTGATGTCCTTCTTCTGTTCCTTGACCATGATGGCGATCGGATCCATCCCGTCGTCGTAATAATCGCGGGTAAATTGATACAAGGCGGTCCGGGGCACCGATTGCTTGTTAAATTCTTTTTGCAGCAGCTTGTTGATGTAGTTGGCCGTTTTGGTATGGCGAGGATATTCCTGGCTGATAATGGCTCCCGCTTCGCCTTCGACGACGGCCATGGCGGTTCGAAACGAGATGCTCGGATCGCGGAGAAATGTATCCATATCCTTCCAAATGCCCTGACGGGCCAATGCTTCGCCGTACATAAACGTACGGATCTGCCCGCTGACGATGATTCGGCTTGTTCGCAAGGACAACGCCGCTTTGGCATCCTTGGGGCTGGTGGAGATCGTCTCCAGCAATTCATCTGTCGTTTTCCCGTCTCTGGCAAATTGCGTGACCAGCGGCATACTGATCGTGGCTTTGATCTTGTCCTGAGGGGCAGCGTCAAAAGCGGCGGTTTCAATGTAGCCGATCCGTTCCAGGATGCGCTGATCCTGATTGCAGCCCGCGAGAATAAGGCAAAGAGTCGCGGCCAGAAATAGGCGCCTATGCATGTTTCTTGAACCTCCTTTGCAGCAAGAGCAGTAGGATCAACAGCAAGGGGAACCCGAAGGAGAAGCCCAGCTGTGCCATCGTTAAATAACGGAACCAGGACTCTACCTTGATTAAGGACTTAGGAATCATCCCAACGGAGATCGTCGCAACCATAGACAAAAACACGATCACTTTCCAGAAGATTCGGCGAAAGATCTGGGACATCACCGCTTGGCTTGACCAATAGTACATGCCCGCCGTATGCACGATCGAGAACATGAACAGGCTGAATAGGAAATTCTGGATCCGCTCGACAAACGGGAACCGTAAATAGGCATACATGTCGAGGATCGGAAAGGAAGAATGGAGAAGCGCTCTATGGCTAAAGAAGCCGTAAGCCAAGAACGTGACCAGCAAGTAAACGAACATGGTGATTCCGTTTCCGAGATGAACGTATTTTAGCCATCTTTTGTTGTTTTCCGCATAGGGAAACAGAAACAGGCTTAACTCGTACCCCAAATACGCGCCATATATCCGGAGCAAGCCTTCTTTCATATCCGCTCCCTCCCGAAACAGAAAGGAAGTCAACCGCGACAGATCGAAGTCCTTGACGAAGAAAAAGGCGAGCGGAACTTGCAGCAGCAACAGCAACGAGAAGATGACATTCGCCTTAGACATGGTGTAGATCCCCTTGGTGACGTAGAGGAACAGCAGTACATCCACGTAGATTTTGAGAACCATGTCCGAGGTCGACGGAAATATGAGCATTTGATAGATCAATGCATATTGTTTGACGACTAGGCAGCCGATCATGCTGAACAATCCCCATAGCAGCAAATACAGCGGAACCAAAATGAACCGCGGCAGCGAAGCACCAAGAATCTCAAAGACGGATTTCCCCCCGCCCATTCGGTACACGGCGGATATCAGCATGATGTTTAACGTCACGAGCAGGAACATCGGGATGAGCATGAGCCATCCATTGGTACCCATGTAATGTGCCGTGATCCGCGGCAAAGTGAACAGGATAATCCCGCTTTGGGTGTTGAACACCATAAGAGCGATGTGGAAGCGATTCAGTTTTTCCCGATCCATGGGGTCACCTATTTCTTCATTTTGTTGGTGGTTTCGTTAGGGCTGCGGGATTGCTTTGGTCGCTTGGAGAACATCCAGAAAGGCCCCCGGATAAATGTATCCTTCCAGTCGCTTGGTTTGATCGGAGCGAGCGGGAGGGTGTACGGCGCTCCGAGGCTGGTCAGTTTGGACAGATGGATGATCACCAGGCCTAACCCGAAGATGAAGCCAAAGTTTCCGAGCATCCCCGACAAGATGATGAGAGCAAACCGAATGAGCCGAATCGAACCGCTCATCGTATAGCTGGGAATGACAAAGGAAGCGATGGCGGACATCGCTACGGCGATAATCAGGATGTTACTGGTAAACCCGGCATCCACCGCAGCGGTGCCGATCACAATCCCGCCAACGATCCCGATGGTTTGCCCGATTTTGGACGGCAGGCGAGCGCCGGCTTCTCGCAGCAATTCCAGCGTGGTTTCCATTAACAAGGCTTCCATAACCGGGGGAAAGGGAACGCGGCTGCGCGATTCAGACATCGAAGCCAGCAAATTTATCGGGATCATCTCGTAATGGTACGTTGTGATGGACACGTACATCGAAGTCAACGTCAATGTAAGCACAAAGGCAATATACCGGAGGAGCCGAAGAGACGTGCCAACCGCCCAGCGGCTGTAATAATCGTCGGGTGAGGTGAAGAACTCGAATACCGTCGTGGGTCCCACGATCACCGACGGGCTTTGGTCCATAATGACGACCACCCGGCCTTCGTTCAGCTTGGAAACGGCGACGTCGGGACGCTCCGAAGTCAGGAACAGCGGGAAGATCGTGGATGGGAAATCCTCAATCAATTGCAACAACATGCTACCGTCGAAAACCCCACTGTATTCGATGCTTTGAATCCGTTCTGACATCCGGTTGACGAAGTCCATATTGGCGATTTCATCGAGGTACAGCAAAGACACCTTGGATTTAAACACTTCGCCGACCTCAAATTGCTTGACCTTTAACTGGTTGCTTCTCAATCTGCGGCGAATAATGGATAAATTGGTGTCCATCGATTCATTAAAGGAATCATGAGGTCCAACGATCGTGGACTCCGTCTGCGACGATTCAATGGCTCGCATCTGGGGACCGTAAGCGGAGATTAAATAGACTCCCTGCGGCACAAATAAAGCGGCATTCCCGTCCAGAATGCCGCGAACGACCTTTACTGGATCGTCCTCACGTTGGAATAAGGATTGCTGCAGAAGTGCCCCCAGCTCTTCTCGTTGGATGTTTTCAAGCGGTTTTACCACGTTGTGGGTGAATTTATGATTGTCAATCAAATGCTCGAAGTAGATAATATTGGCCTGAAGTAGCGGGTAAGACCGATGAACCAGATCGGAGCACCCTTGGAACTCATCGAGCACGCGATTTAGCGACAACGGGCCAGGAGCCTGGGGTTCGGATACATGGGACGTTTGCTGCTGTGGTTTTTGTCTGGCCATCGTCAGGATGGATTTCATCAATCGGGAGAACAAGGCGTAACTCCTCCAGCTGAGGTATTTTCTTCTATTGTGCGTAGCATTGGAAGAACTATGCAGGGAGGGGAGAGCCAGGAAACGGATTTGAAAAAAAATGAATGCTGCAAGAAAGGCAGCATTCATTGAATTCATTTTATTTGGATTCGTCCAGCAGCAACCGGGCAAGCTCGACATAGTTCGTAACCGGGGTATGAGGGAGGTGCGGGTCCGCCTCCGGCCGGACGCCGCGATGGTTAAACCATATCGCGCGCCAGCCGGCACCGGCGGCTCCAACGACGTCGTTGCGCCAGGAATCTCCGATGTAACAACACTGTTCCGCAGTCTTGCCCAGCTTCCCGGCGATAAGTTCAAACAGTCGTGCGTCCGGTTTGGTCAAGCCTAACGCACCTGAAATGAACACCAGCTCGGCGGGGATCAGCCGATCTACTCCCAGCGCTCGAATTTTTCGCCATTGGTGATCCGGCGGCCCGTTTGTAATCACCCCGACGACGACACCTAACTCCTGCAGCTTGCCGATCAGATCGAACGCGCCGGGGAACGGGCGAATATCAAATTGACGATTCAGGTAAGCGGCCTGGACCGCTTCGGCTTGCTCGGCTGTGAGCGCGAGGTCGAACTCCCCCAGCGAACGTATGAAGCGCTCGGTCCGCATCGATGCGAGCACCTGACCGTGCGTTGGCGTGCCGCCGGCCTCAGCAGAAAGATAGTCGCTGTAGTAGCGCATCCGGTGATAGGCAGGTTCATACGGGAAGTCCTGCCCAGTGTCTAGTGTCTCTTCCAGCGCTTCGCGAAAAGGCTGCAGATGGTCGTATAACGTATCGTCGACGTCGAAAAAAACCGCGTGGTTTGCTGTAATTGGCCTCATTGTGTTGATCTTCTTCTCCCTCTAGGCACCGAAGTAGAAAACCTCGGTCTTTTCCTTTAAAATGCTTATGTATTATTACTTGCTGCGGGTACCGCTGCCTTCTCATTATACGTGACAGGTTCGAAAAATACATAGTTTCATCCGGCCGATTCGTTATATGATGGGATAAGGTTGTACACTTTGGACGGAAAGGTTAGGACCGGACGTGAAAAAACCGAAGCGATGGTTTACTTTAAGAAATCAAATTTTCATCAGTTTTATGCTGCTGATGATTTTTGTTCTGGGGATCGCCAGCGTATTGACGTATTCTCGGGTGTCCGCGCTGCTGGAGACCAATGCCGAGAAGCATATCAGCCAAACCGCCCTGCAGGCCAACGGGCGCCTGGATGCGCTGATCGCCCAAATCAACACGCTGACGACTCAGGTCGCCACCGATGAATACGTACAGCAGCTGTTGCTGGCCGAAGTGCAAGGACAGGAGACGCCGTTCAGTTCGCGTCAATCGCTGTTGCCTTTGTTTAGTGATTATCAAGCCTATGTAACCGGTATTAAATCCCTGGAGTTATACACGAATGATTACCGCCGTTTGTTTCCGCTGAATGAAACCCAATTGATCGACACGATTGACTCGCAATGGATTAATGCGGCGAATTGGGGGAAAGGGGCGCTCGTATGGATCGGCGTTGATCCGCGCGACCCCTCTACCGTACTGGCGTTGCGACGGGTCAGTTTGCTTGACCGTTGGTTTTCGTCCGGGGGATATTTAATGGTGCGGATCGATCGAACTTATTTTCAAATTCATGAACAGATCGGCGGGGATGGCGGGGAATACATTCTGCTGGTCGATGGAAATCAACGGCCGGTCGCGACGAATTTCAGCTTTCCTGCAGAGGATTTAAACCTGAAGGAACTGCTCGGCAACGTGGGGAAAAATATCACGATCGGCGGTCAAGATTTTATTGAGGTCAAGCAAGCCTCCAAGGCAACCGGCTGGACGCTCGTCTTCTTCACGCCGATCAACTATGTGACTAGCGGGATTTCTGCGCTGCGAACGGCGGTTGTGGCCTCGGGAGCGATTGGGATCCTCTTATTCCTGATTATGTCGCTGTCGCTGTCCACGATGATCACCCGGCCGATCTTCCGGCTGATCAAAGCGATGCGCGGCGCGAGGTTTGGGGTGCTGCAGCGCAATCCAATGTTCTCGAAGACCTTGGAAATCAACGAGTTGAACAATTCGTACAACCAAATGGTCGACAATATGAACGAGTTGATCCGCGTCGTTTACGAGAAGGAGCTCCTGCAAAGCCGAACCGAGCTAAAGGCGCTTCAAGCGCAAATCAACCCGCATTTCCTGTTTAATACGCTGGAGGCCTTCTATTGGTCGCTGGAGGAGAAAGGCGAAGAAGAGTTAGCGAATCTGGTCGTAGGTATGTCCAGCTTGTTCCGGTACATCATCAGCAGCCCGAACCAGGACGAATGGGTGACGATGGAGGACGAGCTTGAGCATGTGGAGCGTTATCTGCAGTTGATGGATATCCGCCTTGCGGAACGGTTAACCTGGTCTATCGACGCCGGCGAATTCCGTCATGTCAAAATTCCGAAGTTGCTGATTCAGCCGTTGGTGGAAAATGCGATTTTGCACGGGGTTGAAAAGCAAATGGGTCAGGGCAAAGTCAACGTAAGCGTCGAGCCATCGGAGCGGGAGGGGTATGTGAAAATTACCGTGCGCGATAACGGTCCCGGGATGGACGAGGAGACGCTGCTCGGCTTGTTGCGGGCAATGGAAGGAGGACCCTCCATTTCCTCCAAAGGTATGGGGGTCGGGATCGTCAATGTGCAGCGACGGCTGAGATTATATTTTGACGGAGAACATGGAGAAAAACACGGGCTTCAAGTGACGAGCCATCCGGGTGAAGGAACGTCCGTAAGCTTTGATATACCTAGTGAATACGGGGGAACGGTATGAAGCAGACAAAAACGATTCTTGTGGTTGAGGATGAACCAAGAACGAGACAAGGGTTTACGAAAACGCTGGAAGCCTGGTCTGCCGGACGATACAAAATCGAATGGGCGGATAGCGGGCAAGCTGCGCTGGCATGGCTCGAGGATCATGTCGCACATCTGCTGATTACGGATATCCGCATGCCCGGCATTAGCGGTCTGGAACTGATTGAAATGCAGCAGCGCCACAAACAATTCAAGCCGGTCGCCATCATCATATCGGGATACGCGGAGTTCGAATATGCGCAAAAGGCGATGCAACTGGGAGTCGTCAATTATTTGCTGAAGCCGGTGGACAAGCATAAGCTGGTCCAAGCCGTGGAGCAGGCGCTTCTAGTGGAGGACGACCGACACCGGATCGAAACGATGGAGAAGCTGGTCGATCCTCGGCTGTTGGAGACGAAAGAGACGGATACCCAGTACACACCGCAGGTGCGTGAGGCGCTTAGCTTCCTGGACGAACATTTGCATGAGCCCATCACGATGCGGCAAGTTGCCGATCGGCTGCATTTGAATCCCAGCTACTTCAGCGTGTTGTTCAAAGAGCAGACGGAACTGACCTTCAGCGAATATATCAGCCGACTGCGGGTGCTCCGCGCCAAAGAACTGCTGCTGCGGACCACGCTGTCCGTTGGGGAGATCGCGGAACGCGTGGGCTATCAGAGCGATAAATACTTCATCAAGGTATTCAAAGGCTACGAAGGGATGAGTCCCAGTAAATACCGCAGCCAGACGAAAGAGACGGAGGAGAATGCGTAGGACGGATTTTCGACCAGGTCTGCCGTGAACGGGTTCCCGCCATCCACGGGAGATGGAAGCGGAATCATCAACGTGATAAACTTAGGATGAAACGGTTACAAGAAGAACCGTGATATCTAGGGGGATAAAGGCATGTCCAATCATAAAACTACGTCCATTGTGTTGATTTCGCTGCTCCTGCTGTTAGGACTCGCAGGCTGCACAGGGGATAAGACAGCGGGCGGCGGCACGACGGAAGGCCAAGCGGCATCGGCGGTGGGCGAGCAGGTAACGATTCAATTTATGCATCTGTGGCCAGTGGGCGCTTCTCCGCAGCAAAATAAGCTGGTGAATGAAATCATCGACCAATATCATTCCGAACATCCGAATGTAACGATTCAACAGGAAGTGATGGAGAACGAGCAATATAAGAATAAATTGAAAATTTTGTCCGCTGCGAACGAGCTTCCCGACGTAGGCGTCACTTGGGCTGCCGGCTTCATGGATCCTTACGTAAAAGGCGACCTGTTCGCTCCGCTGGACGATTTGCTGAACCGTGGTTTGAAGGATCAATTCGTTCCGGGCGCAACCGACGCCTACGCGGTACAAGGGAGAACCTACGGCTTGCCGATCGAGCTGAACATTTCCCCGATATATTATAATAAAGCCATTTTTAAACAATACCATTTGGAAGTGCCGCAAACCTACGATCAATTTTTGAACGTGGTCCGTACGCTGAACAGCAAAGGAGTAACCCCCGTCGCACTGGGGAACAGAGACCGCTGGACGGGATCGATTTGGTATATGTACCTGGCTGACCGCCTCGGCGGACCGGAAACGTTGAAGAAGGCGATCGACCGTTCCGGCACTTTCGAGGATCCGGCGTTGATTCAAGCGGCTGCCGAAATTCAAAGGCTGGTGGATATGAACGCGTTTAACAAAGGTTTCAACGGTTTGTCCAATGAAGAAGGCAAATCCGTGTTTATGCGTGAACAAGCGGCCATGTTCCTGGCGGGCACTTGGGAGGTTCCTAACTTCACGAGCAACCCGGACGTGCCCCAGGAGTTCAAAGACAAAGTCGGCTTCTTTAAATTCCCGACCTTCGCTGGCGGCAAAGGCGACATTAATAGCTGGGTAGGCGGGCCTGGCGTTGGCCTATTCGTCGCAGAAAACTCTAAAGTCAAAGAAGAAGCGAAGCAATTCGTGGAGTATTTCATCAGCAAGTGGGGTGCCGAGTCGGTTAGCACGGCAGGGGTTATTCCGGCGACAAAGGTGGACACGTCGTCCTCGGACTTGCCGCAGCTCTACATCGATTTACTGGATGAGTTGAACCACGCCAGCAACCTGACGCTGTTTGCCGACGTGCAAATGAAATGGAACGCGGCGCAAACACACCTGAACATGATTCAGGCCCTGTTCGGCAAAGCGGTGACACCGGAACAATTCGTGAAAGAGCACGAAGCCGCGCTGCAGCAAGGCGATTAATCGCGTCGCAAAACAAGAACCTTCCGCTTCATTTCGCGGAAGGTTCTTTGGTGTTATCCAACGTATTGGGATATGGAGATCAGGGCTGTCATCGTGATAATGTTTAGCAGCGTGGAGATCAGTACGGTTTGCGAGGCGAAATCCGGTTCATTGTCGTATTCTTCAGCAAGAATCGTGCTGTTCACGCCGGTAGGCATGCCGGAAGCGATCAGCAGGGCTTGAGCTGGGATTCCCTTAAGGCCAAGCGCCCAGACCAACGCGAACCCGATGGCCGGTCCGATCAGCAGGCGCAGGGCTACGCTGACGTAAACATCGATTCGGTCGAGACGCAGTGGATATTTGATGATTTGAGCGCCTAGCGTCAGCAAAGCGATGGCGACCATCGAGTCGGCGATATAACCTAGCGGTTTTGCTACGAAATAAGGAAGCGGCCACTTGAGCATGTGCAGCGCCATCCCTAACACCAAGGCGTAAGGCACGGGCATCTTCAGAAATCCGATCAGGGCAGCTTTCAGCGTGCCGCCGGATTTAGCCCGCGAAACGGACATCACTCCGTAAGTGAACGTGACTAAGCTCTGAAAGGTCATGACCAGCGCTTGAACCGAGGCGGCCAACGGATCTCCCTTAAAGGCTAATTGATTGATCGGCAGTCCATAATTGCCGGAGTTGTCGAGGATCAGACTGTTGGTGAAGGCGGCCCGCATGCCCGGTCCAAACTTTAGGCGCCGGCTGACGAACAAGCTGACCCCATAGAGCAGCAGGACGTACAAAACGTAAAATCCCGTAACGCTGCCCAGCAGTTCCGCCGACATTTCCGATTCGTACATGCTGACGAATACGACCGCGGGCGTCACGAAGTAGAAATTGATCTTGGCCAGTGTGTACAAATCAAGCTTAAAGGCGCGCTGCATGAGTGCGCCTAGTCCAATCAAAACAAAAATGGGCAAAACGACGTCCAAAATAATATCGCCGATCATCTCTTGTTGTTCACTTCTTTCTCATACGCATATATGGATACCCGAAGGCAGACAGTCGCTTGTTATTATATCACGTCCGCCGAAGCATTGAAGACGCAAAATGCCGAAGCAACCAGGTGTGTTACAATGCATAACAGGATGAAGCGAGACTCGTGAAGATACAATCATTGAATGAAGTACAGAAAAGGAGCGAAAGCCATGAAAAAAACCTCAAAGCAAGATCATCTCGTCCTTGGCGATGTGGAGCGGATGATTAACCTGGAGAGGGAACTGACTCAATTCAATCATGAGCGTTCCTTGTATTTGGCGGAATCCCGCCTGACGGTAACACAAACCGGTGAGACGACGCTGCTGACGGACGAGCTGTCCCCGCAGTCGAGCTATTATAATCGGGTGATCGGCTTTGGACCGTCGGATTTGGAGCGGCTATCCGCAATCCTCGAACATTATGCGGCAGCAGGCATCGACCCATGCTTTGATATGAGCCCGGACCGGCAAACCAGCGAGGTGGCGGAGGCTTTGGCAATGCAGGGGTTCATACCGAGGCTGCAGCTCGCTTTTCTCAAGCATGAACGCTTTGGGGAAGACTTGGAGGTAGGTCAAACGGGAAGGCCGCCCTCCCGCGCAGAAATCGAAATCTCCCGCGTCTCTGACGAGCACGAGGCTGTTTCTTTTATCCGATTGATTGAGCTGTCGCGTGGCGGTGATGGTACCGAGCTGGATGAGGTAAGGGTACAGTCGAAAAGTCGCTATTTTTACCGGGACGATTTTCAGAATTTCGTCGCCTACGTCGGCGGAGAGCCTGCAGGGATGGGATCTTTATTTATTCGCGACGATACCGGGTATTTAGCCAACGACTTTACCTTCCCGGATCATCGGAGCAGAGGCGTGCAAACGGCATTGATCCATCACCGGCTGCGAATGGCGTCGGAACGAGGACTGAATCGGGTTTATACCGATGTCGAGTTTGCTACGGCCAGCCATGGGAACATGTTGAAATGCGGATTTGAGCTTGTATATATGAACTCGTTCTGGATGAAATCGGCGCTGCCGCATTAAGCGGTCGGCGCCGATTTCTTATTTGTCCGCCCGCCTGCGTAGACGCCGCCGCGGAACACGACGAATCAGGAGCTGGCCCAGCACTTCGGACAAAACGAGACCGATTGCGATCGAACCGGATAGAAGAAATGCTTTAGCGGCGAGCTCGACAGCCAAGTCGTATTGGTTCTCCACGAATCGACGCATGGCATCATACGCCAGACCGCCGGGAACCAATGGAATGATGCCGGCCACACTAAAGATAATGACGGGTTTCTTGTAGATCCGGGCAAACAGCTGGCTTAGGGCACCAACCAGAAAAGTTGCAGCAACGGTCGCAAATACGCCTCCCATCTGCGACTCCAGCAGGATGTAGACCATCCAGCCGACCATACCGGACAGGCCGCATTGAAGCAACGTACGTTTCGGGGCATTAAAGAGGATGCCAAAGGCTCCTGAAGCAATGAAGCTGGCAAGCAGATGAACGAATAGATACATGGGATCGCTTCGTCTCCTTCTGGCTCTAGTTATATCACGGTAAATACGACGGCGATCCCGGCTCCGATGGCAAAGGCGGTGAGAAAGGCTTCCGCCCCGCGCGACAACCCGGATACGAGATGACCTGCCATCAAGTCCCTGACCGCATTCGTAATCAGAAGACCCGGCACCAGGGGCATCACGGAACCGATAATGATCTTATCCAGCTCCCGGCCCAAGCTGATTTGCACGAAACCTAAAGCGAGCAGCCCGATCAGCAGCGCCGCAGTAAATTCAGCGAAGAATTTCACCTTCACCAGCCGGTGGAAAAGCAAGTATGCGGCAAACCCCAAGCCGCCGCACATCAAGCCGGGCAAAAAATCGGTTAATGACCCGCGGAACATCAGCGTGAAGCAGCCGCTCGACAAGGCTGCAGCTGCGATTTGCAGTGGCATCGGATAAGCATGCTTCACCGTCTCGATCCCGAGCAGCAAGGCATACGCCTCGGCGGCCGTCAAATTTCCGCTGCCCAGCTTTCGGGAAATATCGTTCACTGCGGACACCTTCTGCAGATCGGTTGTCCGCTCCATGATACGGATCAACTTGGCTGATTCCGCCTCGCCCGATTGAAAGACGATCCCCGTCGGCGTCACATAACTATGCGAGCCGGAGAGCCCCAGCGCATCGGCCATTCGGGTCATCGTATCTTCCACACGGTACGTTTCCGCACCGCTTTGCAGCATGATTTTTCCCGCTAATAGGCATACCCGTACAGGCTCCTCTCCTTGGAACGCAGCCGCGCTGTCCATCACCGTCACCCTTTCATGAATCTGACGCCATTATATCACGTTGGGAAGGGCAGAGAAATCGATTCGACAGGACGTTCGACATAACATGTCACAATATGTCGAATATAATCGAAAATTAGCAAAAATATCTTATTTTTGCCCTTCTAATATGTTATGCTAGCACTACTTACCATTGCACCATACATCAGAGAGGGACATTCGATGCTGCAAAGCTTATTCAACAATTTTACGCTGCTAACGACGGTGATCTTTTTTGGATATATGATCAAGAACAAAATGCCCGACCGCCTGGAGACGGCGCTGTGTATTCGAATTCTTCTGGGCAGCTCGCTGGGATTGCTGGGCGTGGTGCTGATGTACTACAACTTCCCAATCTCCGGGCATGCCGTAGCCGATTTCAGACAACTGCCAATCTTGATATCAGTCTACATGGGAGGGGGGATTTCGGGCGTCATCACCACCTTATTTATCGCGATCTATCGTTTGCTGTTCCTGTATGGTTTAGGGATGCATTCCGTGATTGCCGCGATCAATGCGCCCGTGACGTTTCTGATCGGACTCATGTTCCTGCGCGGGCGGAAAACGACGATGGAGCGCCTGATCCTCACTTTAGCTCTAAGCGCTTCGAGTACCGTGATTGTAATTTCGATTCTAAGCAATGGACTTCCATTCAAGGCGATTGGGCTCTATTTTCCTCTGTTCATACTTGCTGGGATGTTTACGTTTTCCATGCTTCGATATTTGCGCAATAAGGACGATTCCATACGCATGATGAGGGAAGCGGCGAACCGCGATTTTTTGACCAGTCTATACAATTCCCGCGCGTTCGAAGTGAAAATGGAGCATAAGATCGCCGCCGCTCAGCGCGACAAAATTCCGTTCACTTTGCTCTTCGTCGACATCGACCATTTCAAGCAGGTTAACGATAGGTACGGCCACCTGGCAGGTGACGCGGTCCTGCTGCAGATCGCCGATGTCATGAGGGAAACGTTCCGGCCAGGCGATCACATTGCTCGTAAGGGCGGAGAGGAGTTCGTGATCCTGGTCGATCGTTGCGATGCCGAACAGATTAAGATGATTGCCGAGCGCTTGCGCAGTAACGTGGAGAACCACGTTTTCCTTCTACCGGATGGAGGCGAGCTTAGGCTGACCATTTCGGCGGGGAGTGCGACGTACCCCAACGAACATGAGGAGGAGCTGATCGTCAAGGCGGATCAGGCGCTCTATCAAGCGAAGGAAGCGGGCCGAAACCGAGTGTATCGTGCCGCGGACCTGTTCTATGAAGAGACGATTCAAAAAAGCATCTACCGTTTTCCGTGAGGGTAAACATTATTGGGGAGGACTATCATGCTTCGTAAATTTTCATTTTCCATTCGTCAAAAGCTTATTTTTTCGTTTGCCGCTGTTTTGCTGATTCCCAGCCTGATTATCGCCGGTACGACCTATTTGACGGCGAGCAACGGGATTGAAGCGCAACTGATGTCCAGTGCGCAAGAGAGTGTGGACACCGCGGATTCGGTGATTACAAGCAACTTTGAGAACATGACGTCCGATCTGGATTATTTTGCCGGCCAATTGGACACGCCTACAGTCGATGCGGAGTTAGCGTCGGGGGGAACGGCGGTGAAAAACCGACTGAACCAATACCTGGCCTTACATAAGGATGTGTTAAATATTTATGTCGGCACAAGTAAAGGGGGAACATTGCTTGGGGTGGACCAGGAACTGCCGCCTGACTTCGACCCGAGAGTACGGGATTGGTATGTGCAGGCGCTGAAGACTCCCAATGCGGTCGTTTCCCCGGTTTATTTGTCCGTTGACGGAAGTCCGGTCGTATCCATTTCTAAGATACTTAAGGATGGAAAGGGAGTCATTGCCCTCGACTTGAACTTATCCGGCATTTCGAAAATGACGAACATGAAAGTGGGAGAAGAAGGATATATCCTGATTCTCGACAATACCAAGAAGACGGTCGTAAATCCGGCAGGCGGTGTCGGCGAAGAGGCGAAAGACAGTTACGTGTCCCAGATGTTTGCGGAGGACGGAGGAACGTTTGATTACGTCATGAACGGTCAGAAATATAAGATGGCGATCCACAAGAATGAATTAACCGGTTGGCGGATCGGTGGGACGATGAGTCAAAGCGAGGTGTCGCGCGAAACGGTGAAAATCCGCAATACCGCGATCTTTGTTGTATTGCTGTCGCTAGCTGGAGGAGCCATTCTAATCATCTTTAATATCCGTTCGATCCTCGTTCCGATCCGCAGATTAAAGCGAGCAACCGCGATCCTCGGTCAAGGCGATCTAACGGAGAAGCTGGATGGCTTCAAGCGCGATGAAATCGGCGAACTGGCCGCTAATTTCCAGCTGATGGTCGATAATTTGCGAGTGATGATCGAAGGGGTTCGAGAAATGACCGAGAATGTCTCGGCATCGGCCGAGCAGCTATCCGCCGGATCCGAACAGACGACGAAAGCGATCGAACACGTGACGGTGGCCATCCAGGATGTTGCTGTCGGTAGCGAGCAGCAGCTGAACAGCGTGGAAAGCGGTGCAGCCAGCGTGGATGCGATGGCCCGGCAAGTGGAATACGTTTCCGGCAACATGCAGCTCATTACCCGGACGATGTCGGGGACGGCGGACTCCGCCCAGCAAGGTACAGAACTGGTGGCTGGCGCTGAAGAGAAGATCCGCGGTGTCGAAGAGACGGTTGCGGAGTTGGCATCCGTGATCCGTTCACTGCATCAGCGTGCAGAGCAAATCGGCGGCATTGCCGCATTGATGGCAGGGGTCGCTCAGAAGACGAACATGTTGTCGTTGAACGCGGCGATCGAGGCGTCCCGAGCCGGCGAGGAAGGGCGCGGATTCGCGGTAGTTGCCGGCGAGATTCGGAAGCTGGCCGAGGGCTCTGGGCAATCCGCAGACCAAATCCGCCATTTAATCGCTCAGATCCGAGGAGAAATGAATCGGGCGGCGACCACGATGGAAGACGTTCAGTCCAAAGTGTCGGAAGGTAGGGAGGCCGTTGATTTATCCGGTCAATCGTTTGTTGCCATTAGCCGTTCGGTCGTGGAAGCGGCGGGTGCGATTGAAACGGCTGCCGGGACCATGCAGGAAGTGACGGAAGAAACCGGAACGGCACGAGAGGCGATCGAACGAATTCGCCAGCTCTCCGAGGAGACGGCCGGCAACACGCAAACGATATCGGCCGCAGCGGAGGAACAGCTTGCTTCCGTGGAAGAGATCGCTTCGTCCTCGGCCGATTTAAGCCGGCTGGCTGAGCAACTGCAAACCCTGGTTGGTAAGTTTAAAGTGTATAAGGACTAATGGTTTTCAATTTGAAAAGCCTTCCGCGCAATCGGGCGCGGGAGGCTTCTTTTTTTCGTAAGGATCTATTCGGTTTCGTCACCGTCAAAACCGTTGAGCAAATCGGTACCGTGCATGACATCCGGATCGGGAGCGACAGGATCAATGGGACTGTCTTTCTGGATCACGTCCGCATCCGGCACATCGGGAAGCGGAGCCTCTTGTCCTACTGCCGCGGTCTCTTCCTCACTGATTCCTTGAGCGACCCGTGTATCGTGAGGCAGCAGATCATCGCTGGGGATGTCGTTCTCGGGGCGATACTCCTTAAGTAGCTCGTACCGCTCATATTCGAAGTCGGCAGAGGTTCTGTCATCTAATACGTCCATGACGAACGGTCTCCTTTCCTGGAAATTGCGAATCTCCAAAAGTGTACCCCAAAAAAAACCTCGGAATTCGACTGTAAAAGATTATACAGAGGAAGAAATTTCCGATATTATAACTGTGTGATAAATATCATAGTTGGTTGTTGGAGAATTTGTCGGGCTGTTCAGGAACTAAAGGATAAGGGGAGAGTCGATTGCAAAATAAAAGGGTCATGAAACTTAAAGGGAGGTTGCTGCTGGCAGTCCTTCTCGGGTTGAGTGGTGTTGTCGCTGTACAAACGCCAGCTTCGGCGGCTTGGTCCGGCGGACTTGTCAACGATGCCGGCAGACCTTTGCTGCAGGTGGACGTTTATGCCGGGACAGGACAAGCAGGGTGGACGGAAGGAGCATTGGGGGAGGCTGATTTTCGAACTCCCGGAGGTCTTCTGCGATTACCTGACGGAAGTTTATTGGTGGCCGATACGGCTAATCAGGTGATCCGGCAAATCAAAGACGGGGTCGTGAGCACCTTTGCGGGTCTTCCTTTCCCGGCAAAGCTGGATGAATGGAATGAACCGATCGGCGGGTTCCTTGACGGTCCATTAGGGGAATCTGCGTTCCGGGCTCCATCAGGGCTGGCAATGGACGCATCCGGGAATATCTATGTTGCAGATGCGGGCAATCATGCCATTCGAAAGATCACCTCGGACGGGCAGGTGCATACCCTGGCCGGTGACGGTATCTTAGGGTTTCGAGACGGCAAAGGGGATAAAGCCCGGTTTCACTCGCCTCAGGATATCGCGGTCACCGGAGACGGGACGGTTTACGTGGCGGATACGCTGAATCATGCCATACGCAGAATCACCCCGGACGGTGAGGTCACCACGCTGAACGCAACTTCGGAACGCGTCGTCGAGGTGTATCCGGGACTCGTCGTTCTTGCAGGGGATTACCTTGACGGCCGTTTGACGCAGGCACGGTTTAACGAACCGTCCGGATTGGCCCTAGATGATCAAGGGAATCTGTATGTCAGCGATCGCGGGAATCATCTCATTCGCTATATCGATTTTACAACGAAGACGGTAACGACGGTGGCCGGTAAAGTTCCCGAATCCATGAAGTCGGCATCGGAGCAGGCTCTGCTGGCAGCTGGTGGTTATCAGGATGGCGATGCGGCGGCAGCGCGGTTTAATGGGCCAGCCGGTCTCGCCTGGACGAAAGAAGGGTTGCTGATCGCCGACTCCTTGAATCATGCGATCCGGTTGCTTCAACATCAGACGGTCTCGACGCTGGTCGGCAACCGGGATGGAGCGCCGGGCAACACGGGGCATACGGAGGCTAACGCGCACCTTTCATTGCCGGTGGATGTTGTGGTTGATGGGGATACCGGTGAAGTTTGGGTAGCTGACGCGATGAATCGGCAAGTCCGTATGCTGCATCCCTATCGGTTACCAGATTCGGCTGTGGACTTTAAGGGACCGGCATTATTGTTCGAGCAACGCTGGTTGGCAAGGGAGGAGCAACTCATTCTCAAGCAAGGTCGATTGGATGTTCCCCTTCGTCTTCTCGCGGAGGCCGCAGGTTACACTATCGCCTTAAATTCAGCGGGGGGCATTGTTATCCAAGGAGAGGGGCGATCCTTATCTTTAAGTACCGGAAATTCTGAAGTGACGGTTACCGACAGCTCGACGGGAGAGGTATCACAGTTCACTTTGGCTGCTGCTCCTTATGTCAGCGGCGGCAAAGTGTATATCCCATTGCGGGATGCCGGTGCCTTGTTGAATAAGGAAATCACTTGGCTGTCGGAAGCTCGATTGGCCATCATGAGGGATAAATAGGAGGTGAAGGACATGAACAAATGGATAAGAAACCTATGCGGGGGGATCGCTGCGTTACTGATCTGGATGGCCATTGGCCAATCAGCTATGGTTGCAGCGTCAGAGATCAGCGTGCGAACCGCCGTCATTGTAGCCTTACAGGGGGAGGCCAAGGTCCAGCCCGCTGGATCAAGCTTGCAGTATGATGCGTTTGAGGGGATGACCCTGCAGCAAGGGGATCGAATCATCGTCGGTCAAGGCGGCGCGCAGCTGCGGATCAAAGATACCGGAGATGAAGTGAATCTTGGGGAATACAGCGTGCTGGACATCAGCCGCCTGGCCGGCGGACCGCAGGGGAAAACAACAAAGCTGACGATGCTTTCCGGTATGGCCTATTTTGCCGTGACCGACTTGCACGGGAAGCCGGATACGTTCCAGGTGGTGAACGGGAATCATACCTTGGACGTAAAAGGAACTCACTTTCTGGTTGTAACGGACCCGGTCACGGGAGCGAGCAGCTTAAGCGTGGTTGCGGGGGCGGTGAGCACAGGTAGTTCAAGACCTGCTTCTGGGGGATCTCTTAACCAGCAGCCTCCAATCGTCATCTATCCAGCGCAGCAAATCTATCTTGGGGGCAGTGAACCCGGCGGACCCAGTGTGGTCGATCCGACCCGCCTGATCCAAAACACACCGCCCGGTGTCATCGAAAGCCTGCTTAAAAATGCTGAGAAAATTCAGAAGGAAAACGAGCAAACGAAAAAGAGCCTTGAAGAACAGGCGAATACGCCTAAGCAGCCTGCAGACCCGAATCTCCCGCAGCAGTTAGCCGATCTGAACAAGATAAGCCAGAATTTGTCCAACCTGGTCGGGAACCTGGCGCAAGAAGCTGTAAAACAACAAAAGCTGTCTTCCGTACAAGTGCAGCAGCTGATCGACGAGGCCAACCGTTCTCTGGAGGGGAACGGGAAAATCGATTTGGACAAGGTCCAGCCGCTAGATAAGACAGCAGGGGTGGATCCCGAATTGGCAAAAAGGGAACAACTGCTCAAGGAAAAGCAGGAGGAATTGAATCGACTGCAACTGGAGCTACAGAATGAGCACCAGGCACTGATTCAACGCATTTTAGAGCAACAAGCAAAGCTGCAGGAGGAGAATCGGAAAGCACAAGAGGAAGCTCGTGCCAGGGCACAGGAGCAATTCACGAATCAACTCCCACCGCAGGATCGGGAACAATTCTTGGCCGATAAGCGGAAGCTGGAGCAAGAAAAGATCCAGCGAGGGGGTTCCACTCCTCCGTCTCCGGCGCCTGCAGTACCGACGGCGCCGAGCGGCGGGACTTCAGCGCCATCGAATCCAAATCCAAATCCAAATCCAAATCCGGAACCCCCGGCATCGTTTACTTTGAACTGGCGGTACGCCGATGAAACGTCCGTACCGTTGGGTGTACAGCACACCTTGGCTTTCGGCCTGACGCTAAAAGAGGGAGTGGAGCCGAAGTCGGACAAGCTTAAGGTCAAAGTAACGCTTAGCTCGAATGTGCCGGAGGCGGTATATGCCGCGATCGGTTACGACTTCGAATATGATTCATTGCCGCCGACCGAGCTGAACCTAGAGGCATGCGGAACGTCGACGGCGGCGAGCTGTGGAGAGGCGTGGCTTCCTTCCGAGGAGGATGCGGGTTACGGCATTGGAGCCATAGACGACGGTTGGCCGGCCGTTATATCGGCTAACTGGGGGCAAATCGGCAATTATACCGTTACCGCAGAGGCTTTCCAAAGTGAGGGGGATACTCTGGTTTCATTAGGTAAACAATCGTTCCAGTTTAAGGTGTCCGAAAAGCCGACGATCGGCTTTACGGGCGGAGAGTCATCGGTAAATCTGGCTCCAGAGGAACAACTGACTTATGCGTTTAGCGCCAAAGGTGAGAATATCCAACCATCGTATCGACTGGCGTTGAAGGCTACGAAATACGGTGAAGCTCCGTATGCTGACGTACCGGTCACACTTTATCATAACGGTGCGCCGGTTGCCTCGGGGATCGTTGACGGGAATGGAACGGCTTACCTGACAGGTGAAGCAGGCGTTTTAGCCGCACTGTTGGCAGCGGGCAGTGATTTAACGCTGGCATGGGAGCCCTTTGCAGCCGAAACTGGAACGTATGAGATCGGGTTAAGCTGGGTTTATCCTCCGGCCGATGGGTTGGATCCGTATCCCTTTAGCGAAGATAAAAATGTTCAGTTGAATGTTGGGACACTGTAAACGCAACCTCCAATCGCAAGGTTCAGGGAAATCACCCGGGCCTTGCGGTTTTTTTGACGCAAGCATCGGGTCGGTTATTCAAGCGCTTTGCAGAATCCGGTTGACTTCCGGTAAACCAGCGGCTACAATGGCCTGTGAATCCTGGTACGAGCCGCTTGCTTGGACCGGGGCAGAGGAGATGAGATGTTGATTACGATCTACGATATCGCGCAATTTACCGGCTTTTCGCCGACCACGGTATCCAAGGTGTTTAACGGATACTCCGACGTCAGTGAGAAGACGCGCCGTAAAATCCTGGACGCAGCCGATGAACTTGGTTATGTGCCGAATGCTCACGCGCGTTCGCTGACAACCAAACGGTCTTGGATGATTGGCGTGCTGTTTATCGAGCCTTCCGGCGCGGGTATCCTGCATCCCTATTTCGGCGGCGTCATCGAGGGCTTCAAGCAAGTTGCCACCTCCAAGGGTTATGACTTGATGTTTATTTCCAAGGATATCGGCGGCAAGCGAAGCGGCTATCTGGAGCATTGCAAGATCCGTGGCATCGACGGTGTGGTGGTGGTCTTGCCGGATGCATCCGATCCCTATTTCCAAGAGCTGCTGGAGTCTAAAATCCCATGCGTACTGCTAGATCAGGAGTCTACCGTCAAGAGTACCGTGTACTCGGATAATGCGGAAGGTGTGCGGCAGGCTGTATCCTATTTGCATTCCATCGGCCACCGGAAAATCGCACATATCGGCGGCGGTCCAACGTTCGCCGGAGAACAGCGGTTAAACGGCTATATACAGGCGATGGAGGAGCTAGGACTCACGATCAACCCGCAGCATGTCGTGCAAGGGAGCTACGATTACACCATAGAGAGCGGCAGCAGAGCGATGGAAGAACTCTTGAAAGCGGACGAACGTCCAACGGCTGTATTTGCGGCCGGCGATAATTTAGCGGTCGGGGCCATGATGGCGATGAAACGGCATGGACTACGCGTTCCTGAGGACATCTCGTTGGTCGGCTTCGACGACATTGAAATGGCGAAATTTTTAACGCCGGCCTTAACGACGGTACGACAAAATACATATGTACTTGGCAGCAGGGCGGCTGACATGTTAATCTATTCGATAGAAGGCGGGGAAGACGTGCAAAAGGGCGTTATCCCGGTGGAGCTGGTCGTTCGAGAGTCTTGCCGATCGCTGTAGCTGGCTTGCCTCTATTTTTTTACTAGAAATCGAAACCGGTTTCGATGCCCGTCATACTTCGAAAGTTGATGGCTCAGCTCATTCCGCCGACACTGTTCCTTTATGAAATGTAATCGATTTCAGGGACGCTAATTTTGAAACTCAAGGAGAGGATTCACGATGGCAAAATGGTTAAAGGTACTCACTTCACGCGATTCTGCTGACCGTCTGCAGCCCCAAGGGGAACTGGAGGTTCAATCCGGTGCGGGTGTCGGAGCGGGGCAGAGGTTGAAGGTCCTGCCGGAGCAAACCTTCCAAACGGTGATGGGTTTCGGCGGAGCTTTTACGGAAGCGACCGCTTATACGTTATCCCGGATCAGTCCGCAGAAACGAGATGAAGTCATCCGCCGGTATTTCGATCCGCAAGAGGGGCTGGGGTATACCTTAGGTCGCGTGCACATCCATAGCTGCGACTTCGCACTCGAAAACTACACGTACATCGAAGACGGCGATGTTGAGCTGAAGACGTTCGATATCTCCCGTGATCACAAGTGGGTGATTCCGCTGATTCATGATGCGGCGAAAACGGCTGGGAAGGACATCACCATGCTAGCCTCTCCTTGGAGCCCGCCGGCCTGGATGAAGACGAACGGGGACATGAACCACGGCGGCCAGCTAAAGCCGGAATACCGCGAGGCTTGGTCAAAATACTATACGAAGTTCATTAAAGCTTACCACGAAGCGGGAATTCCCATCTGGGGGATCTCGGTACAGAACGAACCGGCGGCGGTGCAAACCTGGGATTCCTGTATTTACAGCGGCGAGGAAGAGCGCGATTTCGTTCGCGATCACCTGGGGCCGACGATGCATCAGGAAGGGCTGGCAGACGTCAACATCCTGATCTGGGACCACAACCGGGATATTATGATCGAGCGGGCCTCCGCCGTCCTGAGCGATCCCGAGGCGGCCCAGTACGTTTGGGGAACCGGCTTCCACTGGTATGTCAGCGAGGCGTTCGAGAACGTTGGCAAAGTGCATGAACTGTTCCCCGACAAGCACCTCCTGTTTACGGAAGGCTGTCAGGAAGGCGGCGTGAAGCTTGGCGCATGGTTTACCGGCGAACGTTATGGCCGCAATATCATCGGTGACCTAAACAATTGGAACGAAGGCTTCCTGGATTGGAACCTAGTGCTTGACGAAACGGGAGGCCCGAACCATGTGGGCAACCTATGCGACGCGCCGATTATCGCCGATACGAAGGCCGATACGGTTCATTACAACAGTTCTTATTACTACATTGGCCATTTCAGTAAATATATCCAACCTGGGGCTGTTCGCATCGGAATGGATACCGAAATTCCATCCCTGCTGGCTACGGCGTTCCGCAATCCGGACGGCAGCTTCGCGGTGGTTGTGCAGAACGAAAGCGATGAAGCGCAGCCGTTTGCTTTGGAACTGGGCGGCGAAGCCGCCAGCGAAACGCTGCCGGCCCATTCGATCGCAACGTACATCATCCAAGCTTAAACCTAATTTTACTTAACGGAGGGATACGCCCTATGCCTAAATATGCTTTTGAGGAAAATGCGTTCGTCATTGAACAATTTGACCGGGCGAAGCCGTTCTCGAGCTTCCTCCCCGGACTTGCCGGCCTGAAGGGGATTCCGATGTGGACGTTTTACGTAAACCGGGGACAGGCGGTTTGCAGTTTCGGGATCCGGGATAAAAACAGCCCGATCATGGAATTCTCCCCGGCGAGCATTACGTACCAATCGGTAGCGATGAAGGGCTTCCGTACGTTCATCAAAGCCACTGGAAAAACGGGGATCTACGAGCCCTTCCAAAGCGCCTTCCCCGACCCTTCCGCCGTTCGCCGCATGCACATTCTAGCGAATGAGCTGACGATTGAGGAAACCAACGAAGCCCAGGGGCTTCGGGTGAAGGTTCGATATTTTCAAATGCCTAACGACGATTATGCAGCCTTGGTGCGCCAAGTGGAGATCACGAATATTTCCGGGGCACCGTTGCAACTGGAAATGTTGGATGGCATGCCGGAGATTCTGCCTTACGGGGTGGAGAACGCCGGTTATAAGGAGATCGGCAATCTTCTGCGCAGCTGGATGGAGGTCGACAATCTGGAGAAGGGGATTCCGTTTTACCGGGTCCGCTCCAGCACGCATGATGAGGCTGAAGTGAGCGAGGTGCAAAGCGGCCATTTTTACTTGACCTTCGGCGAGGACGGCAAACTGCTGAAGACGATCGCCGACTTTGCCGTCATTTTTGGCGACAATACTTCGCTGGCTTATCCGGACCGCTTTGCCGAGAAGCCGCTGTCCACGTTAACCGCAGAGCCGCAGTATTGCACCAACAAGGTTCCTTGTGGTTTTTCGGCCTTGACCGCCGAGTTGGCCCCAGGAGAAAGCCGGCACATCTATACCTTGATCGGGCATATCGACAGCGTCGAACGGCTGAATACCAAAGCCGCTGAGATCGCCAGCCCAGACTACATCGCCCGTAAAAATGCGGAAGCCGGTCAACTGACCGACGAGCTCACCGCTGACATCGCTACGAAGACAGCCCTGCCGCTGTTTGACGCTTACTGCCGACAAAGCTATCTGGACAATTTCCTGCGCGGCGGATATCCGTTTATCTTCGAGAACGGCCGGGAAGGGTTTGTGGTTCATCTGTATTCCCGTAAACACGGAGATCTGGAGCGGGACTACAATTTCTTCTCCATCGCCCCGGAATATTATTCACAGGGCAACGGCAACTTCCGTGACGCCAACCAAAACCGGCGAAGCGATGTCTATTTCAATCCGCGGGTGGGGACGTTTAATATCCGCACGTTTTTCAGCCTGATTCAAGCCGATGGTTACAATCCGCTTGGCGTAGAAGGGACGACGTTCCGGGTCCCTGCGGAGCGGGCCAACGAGCTGTCTGCCTTCCTGCAGAAGGCGGTAGTTGATCACCGGGATGAACTCGCGGCGCTTTGTCTGGGTTCTTTTACCCCGGGAAAGGTGATCTCGCTGATCATCAACCGCGGTGCTCAGCTTCTTGTTGGGGAGAATGAGCTGTTGACCGGCGTGTTATCTCTCGCCGAGCAGCAAATCGAAGCTTCCTTCGGCGAAGGTTATTGGTCGGATCACTGGACCTACAATATGGACCTGATCGACAGTTATCTGAATATTTTCCCGGATCGTAAAGAGCGGTTGTTGTTCGGGGAGCAGGAATACACGTTCTTCGACAGTCCGGCCCGGGTACTGCCGCGCAGTGAGAAGTACGTACTGAGCGGCGGTCACGTTCGCCAATACGGCTCGTTGGTCCATGATGAAGAGAAGATGGCGAAGCAAGGGCTGACGCTGAAGAGCACCAACTGGCTCAAAACGGGGTATGGCAACGGAGAAATTTATCGCACCACCTTGTTCGTAAAACTGTTGTCTCTGGGATTGATCAAGTTCGCCACGCTGGATCCCTTCGGAATGGGCGTAGAGATGGAGGCGAATAAACCAGGCTGGAACGATGCAATGAATGGACTGCCTGGACTGTTTGGCTCGGGAATGAGTGAGACGTTCGAGTTGAAGCGGCTTCTGCGGTTCGTTCAGGAGGCTTGTGCCGAAGCTGGCGACGATGGCCATGAAGTGTCTGTGCCGGAAGAGCTCGCCGCTTTGCTTGGTAAAGTGAGCGACCTGCTGGAAGTCCGTTTGGCGGGGGGGTTGGAGCCATTTGGTTATTGGGACCGGGTGGCCGCTGCCCGCGAGAAGTACCGGGAAGCCATTCGTTTCGGGATCAGCGGGACGGAAGTCCGTCTACCGTTAAGTGCGATCGGAAGCCTGGCGTCTCGGATGTTGGAGCAAATCGAGCGCGGCATTCAGGAAGCCATCCGGCTGGGCGATGGCGTGACGCCAACGTATTTCGCCTTCGAAGCGGTGGAATTTGAGCCGGTGACGGATGCTCAAGGCGCGCCGGTCATCAGCAGTTACGGCTTGCCCAAGGCGGTGGTGAAGAAATTTACCGTTCGGCCGCTGCCGCATTTCCTGGAAGGTCCAGCCCGTTGGTTGAAGACGGTAGAGGATCAGGGCGAAGCTAAGCGGACGTACGAGCAAATCCGCCGCAGCGACCTGTTCGACACCCGGCTTCAAATGTACAAAACCTCGGTTAGTCTGGATGCGGAAACCCATGAAATCGGACGGATTCGCGCCTTTACAGCGGGGTGGCTGGAGCGGGAATCAGTCTTCCTGCATATGAGCTACAAGTATTTGCTGGCGCTGCTCAAGAGCGGCTTGACGGAGGAGTTCTTCGCGGAGCTTCGCGCCTCGTTGATTCCGTTCCTCGATCCGGCTGTATATGGCCGCAGTACGTTGGAGAACTCGTCCTTTATCGCCACGAGCGTGAACCCGGATCCGGATACCCATGGTCGCGGTTATGTCGCTCGGCTCAGCGGATCCACCGCCGAGTTCCTCAGCATGTGGATGATGATGATGGCCGGGAAACGAGTCTTCCGCATGCACGAAGGCAAGCTTCGGCTTACGCTCCAACCCCTCCTGCCGGGATGGCTCTTTGACGAGCGGGGTGAAGTGTCATTCCGCTTCTTGGGTACGACGGAGATCGTATATCGGAATCCGCAGAAGAAAGACACCTTCGGCTCTGATGCGGCGGTAATCCGTCGGTTGTCGGTGCAGAAGCAGGATGGGACGGAGCAAGTCGTCGACGGCTCCGCTATCGAGGGTTTGCTGGCCGAAGAGATCCGCAACGGTACCGTGCGGCGGATCGAAGCGGAGTTGGCTTAACAGAAACGAAAAGCGAGGAAATTTACTCCAGACGGGTGCCAGGCAGCGATGCCTGGCGTTTGTCCGGAGTCTTTTTTTGCGCGTAGATGTTATAATATGGGGAACATTTGCGGGGAA